>Ga0182745_1000834_pt1 | contig 31728 bp, 31 predicted proteins | sample eDN3rd30CKraftBY_FD_128523 | JGI IMG/M metagenome (GOLD analysis project Ga0182745, IMG submission 128523) | Enriched backyard soil microbial communities from Emeryville, California, USA - eDNA 3rd pass 30_C Kraft BY (version 2) (version 2) | ecosystem: Environmental > Terrestrial > Soil >... | reverse complement strand
CACGCCCTACTTGGCGAAACGCAATCAGCCGCATGGAAGTGGATTGGGTGTTTTTCGCTGGGTCTCGGAACGCACCCTGGGGTGGCTGCACAATTTTCGGCGTCTTCGAGTTCGGTTCGATCGCACAGCAGAAATCCATCACGCCTTCCTCAAAATCGCTGAGTCACTGATTTGTTTTCGAATACTCAAAAAAGGGTTTTGTTAGGCGTTCTTATGTTGTTGATATGGTGAAGTTATCTGTGAAGGCAGAGGGAAAGTCGTGTCATATGAATTTGCATTCGTTCATTTTGTTTGTGGTTCCAGTTCTGATCGCCATGACGTCCCAGCCTGCACGGGGTGAGGGGCGGATTCAGGTCGAGAAAGACATCTCCTATCATGGCGGTGATCGTGCCGAACAGGCTGACCTTTACCTTCCTCCAGCTGGCAAGCCGGGAGAGCTGCGTCCCGGAATTGTCATCATTCATGGCGGTGGCTGGATGATTGGGCGACGCAATGGGAGACATGAGGTCAATATCGGTATGACGCTTGCCGAACATGGGTATGTCTGTCTGAGTATCGATTATCTATTGCAACCCCAGGCCACCGACGCACCGAGAATCTGGCCTCGAAACCTTCACGACTGCAAGACCGCCGTTCGCTGGCTGCGCGCACATGCCGCGAAGTATCAAATCGACGTCGATCACATCGGGGTGATTGGTGGGTCTGCCGGAGGCTATCTGGCGTCGATGGTTGGCCTGACGGGACCGGAATCAGCTCTCGATCCGCAAGGCCCCTATGGTGATCAATCCTGTCGAGTGCAAGCAGTTGTTGATCTGTATGGATCAATGGTGATCGCTCCTCACCGGATTCGGATACTGGTTGATCCATCCAACCTGGACGCGGTGAAACAAGTGACGCCGTTGTCGCACGTCGACTCAGGAGATCCCCCGGTTCTGATCCTCCACGGTGCCGCCGATACAACGGTTCCTCTGCAAGATGCGGAGATGTTCGCTGCGGCTCTGCAAGAGGCTAGAGTGGTACATGAACTGGTCATCATCCCCGACGCCGGGCATTCATTTGGTCTCCAGCCAGAGCAACAGGACTTGCGCCCTTTGGTCCTGGAATTCCTTGACAAGTTCCTGAAACATGCCGGACCGAGAGCCGAGTAAACGAGCGGGCAGACCTGCCATCGCACGATTGAATCCCCTTGGGGTTCAACCGCGGGATGGAGCGACCTCGGCAAAAATAATGCAGGCGCGTGACGAAGCGCTATTGCGTTTTTGCGCGATGATTCGGATGCCCCACCGGCCATGGATTCAAGGGGAGAACATTCGCGCGTTCCGCCCAGTCTTGCCAAAGCTTCATCAGATGCTGAACGCGATCAGGATGGACGGCGGATAGGTCCGCCAATTCGGTGCGGTCCGATTTCAGATCATACAGCTCCCACGGAGCTTCTTTCTTCGCGACGAGTTTCCAGTCTCCGTGGCGCACCGCACGATTTCCACCATGTTCCCAGTAAAGCATCCGTATTGGAAGCGATTTTCCCTGAAGAGCGGGAACCAAGCTCATGCCTTCCATCGGCTTGATGGGATGGCCGGACCATTCTGTCGGATAGGAGGCGCCAGCGACATCCACACAGGTGGCCATCAGGTCGATCAGGTGACTTGGATCATGAACAATCCTCCCGGGAGACTGAATGGCCGCCGGCCAGTGGATCACCAACGGTGAAGAGATCCCCCCTTCATGGACAAAATGTTTGTACTCCCGAAAAGGGGTATTTGAAACATTTGCCCATCCTTTTCCATAAGCAATATAGGTGTCATCCGGTCCAGCCTGAACATCCGGCCCCTGTCGCACCAGATATCCTTGGCGTGATTGAACTGGGATGATGTTCGTCTGCAACGCTTCCTTGGGCATTAGTGGACGTTGCGGGTGTGGCTCACGCGGACCTGCAGGACGATTGGAATTGGCCGCACGCCCCATTTGTTCCGCCGAGGCCCCGTTATCGTGCAGAAAGAAAATAATCGTGTTTTCGAACTGGCCTTTTTCCTGAAGCGAGGAAATGATCCGGCCGACCCCCCGATCGATAATGGAGATCATCGCGGCATAGACCGCCATATTATTGGCTTCCCATTCCTGGTTCGCCACGTCATTCCAGTGATCCTCCGAAGGGGGAAGTTTCCAGTCCGAACTGATGAGTCCCAATTCCCGAACTCGTTGGTCGCGGTTCTTCCGGATCGCCTCAAATCCCTGCTTATAGATTTCACGGAAACGCTGAATCTCCTCTTCCGCCGCTTGTATCGGCCAATGCGGGGCTGTGTAGGCGACGTAAAGAAAAAAGGGTCGATCAGGAGTCCGCTGCTGATGTTCCCTAATGAACCTCACGGACTGATCGCTGATCGCGTCTGTGAAATAATAAGATTCGGGCTGATACTCAGGATCATTATATGGAGAGATAAATCTATTATCTCTCGTTAATGTCACCGGATCATACTGGCTTCCTCCCCCATGAATAATGCCATAGAAACGATCGAATCCACGTTGTAGCGGCCAGCTCAACTTAGGTCCGTCCTGCCTCATAAAACGTGAAAGATGCCACTTTCCTGTATGATAGGTTCCGTATCCGGCCTCCTTGAGAACTTCCGCAATCGTCACGCAGTGGTTATTCAGCAGCCCCCGGTATCCATCGTATCCCCGGTCTCCCATCATGTCGCCGATCCCCGCCTGGTGTGGGTACAGGCCAGTCAAGAGCGAGGCTCGTGTGGGACAGCAGCGTCCGGTGTTGTAGAACTGAGAAAACCGAATTCCTCCCGTCGCCAGACGATCGATTTCCGGGGTGGGGATTTCACCGCCATAGCAACCCAAGTCTGAATATCCCATGTCATCGGTCATGATGACGATGATATTAGGTCGTTCTGCTGCGTCCGTATCAACAAAGCAGATCAACGTCGAGAGGCAGAAGAGAGAAATCATCAAGAGATGACGCCAAACTCGCATTTGAGATTCCAGAGCAAAGGCCATTTGGCAAGACAAAAACAATTCAGCAATGGAGAACCGCTGCAGAAACAATGCTGGTTTGTCTTTATGTGCTTACAGAGCAGAGACCAATGTTCACCCGCCGGAGAACAGCAGTCAGTGAATAGGACATAAGACAAAAACAAAACATGCGGTCCTTAAAATCCTCCAATAACTCCACCATCATTTCGGCCGGCAAGGAATTCGATGGTGCTATTGGGAACTTCGTCAGTGTTATGGTCGATATTCTCACTCACAAAGAAAACAGAACCATCCGCGCGAACAAAATGCACTCCTCCCACATGCTGACTGGTGAAGGAGCGTTTACAGGCTGTGTTCTCGGGGCAATTCAATTTCCCCTGAAAGGCTCCCATTCCTGATGCGATCATGCCGTTTTCCGCATCGCCATTGGCGCGTTCTCCTCCATTGATCGCCCACGCCAGTCCCCCTTCCGGGAGGTTCCCGGTTGATTTTCCGGCAGAGAGAGAGTGCCACCAGTACGCACGTTCTCCTACCATCAGTGTGTTGCTGGCACCATCGGTGATATCCCGTAAGCCAACACGGGAATCGCGGAAAAAGATTCCATTTGCACGACGCTTGCGACCGTTATCTGTCGTGGCAGCCACAGGAATTCCATCGAGCCAACTCAGAAGGCTGCTACTGTTGACTCCAACATAAGTAATTGCATTTCCGTTGATATTCGAACCGGTGTTGTATTGGCGATTCGTTGTTGTCACGCTCTCCGAGGGCTTCTGATCTGAGGGGCACCTTAAAGTGTTAATAGGAGCTAGGATAATCTCGTACAATTCGGGAACCACCAGAACCTGATTCACGCGGTTAGATCCCACTCCCAGTTGATTGTATGCGGCCGACAGTTCTAAATAGGGAGCAATGTAAGCAGTCCAGCTCCAATTTCCGTATCGACGCCCATTTGAGGTGCCCGTGTCCTGCTCAACATAACCGGGTGGAAAAACCGAGTGTACGTCATGATAGTTGTGTAATGCCAATCCGATCTGCTTCAGATGATTTTTGCACTGACTTCTCCGTGCAGCTTCGCGGGCTTGTTGAACTGCAGGCAACAACAGGGCAATCAGAATTGCAATGATCGCGATCACGACCAGTAACTCGATCAGCGTGAATCCCTGTTTTGATGGACGGTTTTTGCAAGTTGATACGGACATGATGCTCATCCTGTTCGGAAAGAAGTATTCGGATTTTATTAATCCATAAAATGAAAACAGCGTCTTCTATTTTGTGATCCAGAGAACTATGTGTCAGTGCTTTTTAGATGGAACTCAAATTCATTGGGACCATCGCTGGAGACAGTTACTTCGAGCCCGGATTTGGCCAAGTCCGTGAATTTTCGTGGTAAGCGCGAGGGAGGATCGCCTCCGGAAGAATCTTCTTCAGCCTCTCCGGTTGCGAAATACACTCGATATTCTCCGGCAGCTAATCCTTTCTGGCTCATTGATGTATATGCTTCGAACCGTCCGTCAGCCCCGAGTACCCCGAAGGCACTGGAGCCATTCTGTTTTGGGGAGAAGAACACGGTTCCGCTGGTAATGGGGCGACCATCCAACGTGACGACTCCTGTCGCTCGTGGCCCCGCATCGGGGACATTTTTTCCGCAACTCCATAGAAACAGAACGAAAGGCAAGTTGCCCCAGACGAGTAACCATCCAACTCGATTCCGAGTGGATGGAAATTGAGTTTGAGAACTCAATTTCCATCCGGGCAAACGAATTGCGTTTTGCATCTCCAATTCTCCAGTTGAATTGAGACCTTGCGCAAAGTTCATGCGTTCCCCGGTGCAGAACTCGTCAGGTCAGGTTGACACGATTGCAGATGATGAGTGATCCGTCCCATTTGAAAGGTCTTCTCAACTTCGCCGTCCGTTATGATTGAACAGAAGAGGTCTCCTCCAGGACTTTGGACCTTCCGAATTCCTGAAAAGCTAAAGTTGCCTCAAATTAGATTCTCGTCAGAAAGATCGAACTCCCCGCTCAATTCCAACATTTTTCAAAAACAACGCACAATTTAGTCGTGTATATAAACCTCAAGACACAGAAACGGATGTTTATGTAAATATTCGGCTCTTGTTTTGTGAGAGAAAAAGTTTATATCTTGTTATTATATATTGAGATACAAGAATCAATTAACGATTGCCGTTCCGTTGATCTGTGTTTTCAGGTCGCCCGACATCGAGAAGCAAGTTGTGCTTGGAAGCCTGACTGGATTGCGGCTTCTTTAGAAATGTACTGATACATTTCTAAGCTTTTTTTCAAATCTCCCCGCCAAAATTGAGAAAAACGATGTCTCTGACAAAACCTGACAACATTCCGCTCGAGGAAAGGAAAATTTCAGTCGTCAATGGTGCAGTACTAAAACATTCTCCTGATTGATCTTGGCAACCGGGAATGGGCGGAGATCTTAAAAAGCAGGATTTCTTGAGGGGAGAAGCGGTCTTTGGAAACGAATTTACTATGACAGAAGTGGGGGGGGGGCGCATTGGGATTGCGTCGAAAGGGCTTCCATTCAGAGTATATTCAAAATTGATATGGCCGACCTGGCACGCGGGCATCAGCGTTTTACTAGGAAGACGCGCGCTGCGCGGCCATATGGGAGCCCCAACCGGTCTAGAGCAACGCTTGAGCGGCGAAGTCCGAACTCGGATGATCGAAATCAGGCGGCCCAGAAAGCTCAATTCCAATGCCATGATTGAACCATCGTTCGGATGCAGGCCACTGCAGGTCTTTCGATGCAATGAAGGCCACAATGATCGCCTGCGGAACACTGAGATCCAATTTTGAAACTGCTTTAGGAAAACCGGAATGGTGGACGATGGGCTGCTGTTCTCGCAGCTACTGCTGCGGCATGAGCGGGCCTTGTTCCGCTATATTATGATGTTTGTTCATCGTCGTGACGATGCAGAAGAAGTTCTGCAAAGAACCGCGACATCGCTCTGGCAGAAATTCAATGAATACGACCGATCACGCGAATTCCTTCCTTGGGCGTTTCGATTTACTTATTTTGAAATTTTGACTTACTGTAAGGAGGAGAAGCGGATTCAAACTCTGTTTCGAACGGAAGTACTGGATTCTCTGGACACGGCACGGCATCAGATGGGCTCCATCCTGGAAGCCCAACACGTAGCTTTGCAGGAATGCTTGAAAGAGATTGGTTCAGAGTCCCTTGAACTTCTGCAACGGCATTACGGTGATTCCAAATCCGTCGTAGAGCTCGCAGAAGAAACCGGTAAAACTGTGAAATCGCTCTATCGCAAACTTGACAGAGTACGCGAACGTCTTGCGACGTGCATTACCAGGAAACTTGCTCATGAGGAATTATAGAAGCCCACACCTTACCGTTAGCCTGTCCCCTGATCGGGAACTAGAGCAGTTTGGTCTACCGTATGCCCGCGCAGCACGCGTCTTGATTCATGGAAATTGTCCGCCGAGTAGCGTGGACTGGGAAATCATTTTGCAAGTCGCTCTGGGTTTTTAAGAGAGGCGATTAAGGAATGTTGGACGAACTGCAAGCTGTTATCTGGAAGCGTTGCAATGAGCGCTCGCTACCCTCGTGATGCCAGCATTCCTGAACAGACTCGAATCGTCGCAAACAAACCCTCTCGATGATTGGAAACTTCCATTCCGCGAGCAAAACATTGTCGGATTTCGTCAGGGGACGGTAAGTCACCATGACAGGAGCATGTGATAAATCATCCGCGAATCATGCTTCAACGGCTGAGGATTGAAGAGAAATGACCGCTTCAATATTTCCAATGAACGCAAGCCAGGAATGGGCACTTTTTCGACGCATCATCGACCGAACGGCCAGTGAGCAGGAAATCCATGCGCTGGAAGAACACCTGCTGGTCGACTCCGCACTGCGATCACGATATATCCTCTATATGGAATTGGAAGCCAGCCTGCATCAGGAGTTTGTGGTTCCGATCCCGATATTGCCTCTTCGCAAACAGGCCAGAAAGAAGACCGACAGGCTTCGCGTCATCCTGGTCTCGCTGGTATGCGGCCTCCTGGGATTTGTTGCAGGACAGTTCTTTCATAAGCAGGATCGTCAAAATCTCAGGATCTCTCAGAAAGAGGAGATTTCATTTCCTTCATCTGCATTCCAAAACTTTGTTGAAAGCACGAGCAGAAAACAGCCTGAGGAAGTGGCGATTATCACATATGTTGACGATGTTCTGTCCTCTTCCGGCAATCGTTTTCACAAAGGCCAGCGACTTCTCCCCGGGGAGATCTCCATTTCAGAAGGAGAACTTCAGTTTGACTTTCTGAATGGCGCACAGGTTCTCGTTTATGGACCGACGGAATTGCAGATTCATTCCATGCAATTTGTAACTTTACTCAACGGGAAGGCCGCGGCCCGAGTTCCGGATTCGGCACGGGGTTTCGTGCTGAATGCTCCTGGTGCTGCCGTTGTGGATCTGGGGACGGAATTCTCTGTCACCGTGAATCAAGATGGGGTGAGCGACATTCAGGTGACTGATGGGGAGGTGGAAGTCTCGATCCTTGGAGTGGACGGAAATACTGTGAAGAGTGAAAGGCTCAAGGACAATCAAGCCGTTCGCGTGCAGCGAGGTACCGAAGAACTGCAACCTTTGGAGCCGCAAAAAGGAGAGCAACTGACCATTCCACTTCGATCATTACCGGCGCTTTCGATCAGTGACGAATATGTCCGAAATGTGAAATCGGCCAGACCGTTTGCCTATTGGAGATTCGAAGAGATGAGGGATCGAATCATTCCCAACGAGATGAGCGAAGAATTCCCTTTAGTGTTGTATTCCAGGGAACAGTCGCCTCCAGTTGAGGTAGAAAATGGAGTCGCCCTCTTTCGACGAGGGCGTGCGTCTCGCTATTTCAGCGTGGAACAGGGATTACCGGGTTGGAATTCGGAGACGTTTACCATTGAATTATGGGCTTGTCCTCAACGCCTGCATCATGGGGCATTGATTGATATCCTGAATCAAAATCTGACAGGGGACCTGAATACAATTGAAATTGCGATGCGGACTCCTTGGATTCATCCACCTGGTGCTTTCCGGTTCTTTCACAGGCACCCTCCCGGACAAAGCGCTTACTCTGGTTTGAATCTTTTCGACCACGACACCTGCGCTCCGGGGGAATGGAGCCATATCGTCGCAGTCAAGACACCTAAGTCACTGAGTTTTTATATTAATGGAAAATGTGTGCGAAAGATTGTTGGAGAAATGGGAAGTGACGACGATCTGTATCAGTTGTCAATCGGCCAAATGGACAAAAAATCGTTGCTGCGTCAGTACGAGGGGGCACTTGATGAGATTGCGTTGTATCGTCATGAATTGACGGAGGATGTCATTTCTGAACACTATCATATGGTTATAGGGATCAAGAATGGGACTTGAACTTTTCGCCCAAGGCAGTCTGAAGGCATTTTGTCGGACCATCATTGAAGAGTTGCAGCGGCACATCGCTTCTTGAAGTTTTTCCCTCGTACTGGAAGTTTGTGTTTAATCGTCCCAGAAAAAGATGTTTTGCTGGATGGATTTTCGGGTGGCGTGGTGTTTTGGGGATGGTCGGATTTGCAGGGCTTCGTTCTGTCCCCATTCAAAACCTTGCGATTTTCGACGCCATGAAGCCACGTTCCGGCAGGGATGCCACTCAATAGAACCTCTTCAGAGCTCAATTCTCACAGATTCTCAATCTGGACTACCCGTTGTTGATTCTGGCGGAGAAAATCGACTGGAAACGTTTTGGCGTCGCCCTGGCGGACTGCTTCTGTCCAGACTTCGGAGCACCCGTCTTGCCGACTCGACTGATGGTCGGGTTGCTGTCCCTCAGCTGCCGCTGCCATTTACGGATCGTGCCGGGATCAATGTCCAGAGGACTGGCGACTTCGGCATGATCCCCTTCTGGTTTTGGAATGCGGAACTCTCCTGTATGTGACCATCAAGTGAGATGAACCGCCTCTACCGACCGGTAGAAGTCGTCTTTCCCATTTTGCTGGAACGCAGTGTTTGCGTTTTGTAATCTGCCGTAAGCAATAGAGTTGTGACATTTCATGTAGCCAATAGCGGTGTCGCGATCGCCGTGGTTTATATTCTTTCTGACGGACATTGATTCTCTCGTCTGCTGATTGCATACAAAATAATCCTGAATTCTCTTCGTGAAATTCCACAGGCGGGCAAGTGATGGACCATTGGATGACGGCTTCCTTTCCCCCTCGTTGGAGCCTGATGTGGGGAATGGCGATTCTGATCTACGCGACCTGCAAATGGGTGAGTTGGATCTATCGTCGGTCGGAAACCGCTCCTCTCTGGCAGCATGCCGCTTACCTGTTCCTCTGGCCGGGGATGGACCCTGATTCCTTCTTGAATGGAAATCGAAAACGGGTTCCGACTCCCGCTCTCAAGGAAGGGATCTTCGCCTTCTTCAAATTCGGTCTTGGAATGGTTCTACTCACCGCGGCGGTCGTGGCGTCATCTCAAGGCAACCCGATTCTTATCGGCTGGATCGGCATGATCGGAATTGTGATGACTCTCCATTTTGGGTTGTTTCACCTTCTCTCCTGTCTGTGGCGAAGTGTTGGACTCGATGCGAAGCCCATCATGAACTGGCCCATTGCTTCCCGAAGTCTGTCTGAATTCTGGGGACGGCGATGGAATCTGGCGTTCCGGGATCTGACGCACCGTTTTCTCTTCCGTCCCTTTCTTCGAACATGCGGACCGTCGGGAGCCTTCCTTGTCGGATTTTTAATCAGTGGCGTAGTGCATGATCTGGTGATTTCCGGACCCGCCGGTGGGGGGTGGGGAGGACCGATCTGTTATTTTCTGATCCAGGGAGTGGGCATCATGGCCGAACACAGCCGACGGGGACGGGACTGGGGACTGAACCGGGGAGCGACCGGCAGGCTCTATGCCATCGGAAGTGTGCTTCTTCCCGTTCCGTTGTTATTTCATCAGCCGTTCGTTTTATCGGTAATCGTCCCCTTTCTACAGGCGTTGAGGTCCATTTGATGAAACTCGATCTGGCAACGGTGATCTTCTACGCTGGAATCGGGCAACTTCTGGTCCTCATCGCATCGGCTTTGGTTCCCCTGCGGCTGAATTGGAAGGAAACATTGTCCCCCCTTCCTCCTCTGGTGCAGCAGTTGTTCTGGATTTATGGAGGATATGTGGTCCTGTCGATTTTCAGTCTGGGACTGATCTGCACGTTGAACGCAGAAGAACTGGCCGAAGGAAGTGGACTCGCCCGAGCCTTTTGTGCTTATGTCACGTTGTTCTGGGGAATCCGGCTGTCACTGCAACCGTTCCTGTCCGCCAAACCATTTCTGACAACCTGGTGGCTGCGCGGCGGTTATCATTTACTGACGGTCATGTTCATCACGTTCACACTGATCTTCGGCTGGGCGACCATTCATTAAGACTCCCGGAAAGTATGAACAGGAGCACTATCCTCCGCTCCGCGATCAGGTGTATTAATCAACGCGCGACAGACGATCCATGGTTCTGGCGGAACATCTAATCGATCACGGGGGAGTCCTCTTTGAGAATGGGGGGACAGACGGCTTGGCCGGTGTTTTTCAGTACGGTGTAGCGGGGAGTTCCTCCGGCCTCCCGGATGCGGTGGATCATATCGCGGGAGCCCTGCACTGGGGCGATGCAGTCTTGATCGCCGTGAACGGCCCCATTAGGGGGAGATGGGCAAGATGCTCCTCCGACAACCAGTCCCTGGGGGCGGTGGAAACATCCAAGTATATATCAATAGGGCTTATGAGCCGACATCAATACCCGGATGGTGGAAGGCAGATACCTGTTCCTTGCTTTCTGAGTCGGCAAATCAGTCAATAAGCAAGAAACAGGCTCTTCCCTGGGCAGAGCTATCCATGATCTCGTCGCGTTCACCGGGAATTGTCCGATATAGCATAAAATTAAGACATCCCGAGCCTTGAGATCGCTCGTATGAGACATTTGTTCCATCTAGGAAATCAAAGGGGAAACTGTTATTTCAAACTGGTTCTGCGCAGATTCGTTCCGCTTGTTCAAAACCGGCGAATAGTCATAGCTTTGAACAATTCCACCGTCCTTGCGGAATTCCAGCAGCCGCAGCCAACCGTCCCCTCCGCGGGGGCGCATCTGGAAGTTGACGAGAATCTGGTGCACGTCCCGACCTGCCGGAGTTTGACTGGCCAGTCGTCCCAGTCCGTCTCCGAGCACATGGCCGTTGAGTGTCAGAATGAAATTCTCGTGGCGGCTGATGAGGTTTTCCCAAAGTTCGGTGCCGTCCATGACGTCGTCGTCGGTCGCTTTGGCAACACCATATGCGTGCGGATTCCATCTTTGTTGATTCCCGTAGACCTTCCAATCATAACGGGTGTCGTCGTAATACATATAGGCATGGGTGATCAGGATGACCTCATGATCACGGTGTTTGCCGACCACTTCATTCGCCCAGCGGACGACGTCTCGACGTGGCCCGAACTCCAATCCCAGAACCAGAAATTTCCGCCCTCCCGCCGAGAATCGATGAAAGGAATTCTCCATCCGGTTCGGTTCCTTGTCGTAGACTCCACCAAAGGTCGGGAGATCCTGATAGTGTGCCACCGGGAAGTATTCGGAAAGCAGAGAAGTACGATCTGTGGCGCGTCCGTTTTCACTGTAATCATGGTTGCCCGGAACCATGAAGTAAGGAACGTGTCCATCCAGTTGCCGCATGGCTTTTTGTGCAGCTTCCCATTCCGGGCGTGTACTGTGATTCGTGATGTCCCCCAGATGGAGCACGCTGGCAATATGACGTGCCTGTTTCTGTTCAACAATCCATTTGGTTTGTGCCAGATAGGTCTCCGGAAACTTTTCGCTGTAATGCTGGGTATCCGGCAGAACAACCACCGTAAACGAGCCCTCCTGGGGCAACGGTGGTGCTCCGTCAATCAAGATTCCATCAGCATACGGATCCGGCTTTTGGGCCGGCTTCTGGGCATATGCGGTGACGGACCCCAAGCTGGTGAGAGCAAATCCGCATCCGGCTTTCAGAATGTCGCGGCGAGTGAAGTTCATCATAATCATTTCCTTAGGGTGAAATCGTTACTCTTCTCAGTCAATCCTGTAAACGTCATTCAAAAGTTCCGTACCGCGTCACTTTTGTTTATACATAATTCTGAGTTTCATATTTTTTCAGAGCCATGAGCAAAACCTCTCGAAACATGAAAATCCCCTTGTCCGCGAGCGGATACGGGCAAGTTTTATCAGGCATTCTTAAACGGCCCATGTGATTCTGATGATTCATGGTGAGCCTCCCGGGATCCGGAAGCAACCGAAATGACCTGTTCTTAGCTTCTCAATCAGTCGTTGACCTGAGTCCTGAAAATGGGAAGGATTTAAAGAGACCGCGTGTTGGAGATATTTCAACGATTGTTCAGTCTGTTGTGTATCCTCGTAGAATTGAGCAAGCAAAAATGATGTTTCGCCAGTCGGAGAGATCTTCCAGAGTTCCTGGTATGTCTTTTCCGCATCCGCATAGTGCCCCTGCTTTCGTTGAGCATAAGCCATTCCGGTCAATGAGCGGATCAAAGCTGCCGGCTGTTGAATTGACGAAGATTCCTGTGCCCATGATTGATCGCATGATTGATAGGCTGCGCGGTAGTTGAATTCCGCTTCCTTCCAGTCTTCCAGTGTTTCATGAATCGTCCCGATCAGATTCCAGGCTTCGGAGGACAACGGCTGTTGCCCTGTTTCGAAGAGACGCAGAGCCTCGAGTGGTCGCCCCAGCATTGCCAGACAACGAACCTGTTCCAAATGCTCCGTGATGCTTCCCTGAGAGGAAAGCGAAACAATGGAACGCTCGAGTTGTTTGACCGTCTCTTCTGTTTCTTTTGCCAGTTGACGGAGTGTTTTTCCATAAAGGAGGCGATCAGGAGTCGATTGAGCAAGCTGATGAGCCAACCGATTTGCCTCCCCAAATCGGGATTGCTCTAACAACCTCTCCAACCGAGCGATATCGGACTTAGACCGGGCGGCCTCATAACTGAACGGGATAGCAAAAGCAGTACTGATTGCAAGGAGGCTCCACCCCCATTGTGATGAACGGAATGCCTCTTGAACTCCTGACGACTGGCTGATCGTCCATGCCATGGGGACAATGATGATCTCACGCAAAATCGCGGCGAGAACCCAGTTCGCATTCACGAGACTTTCTGTCGGAGTGAATCTGGAGTGAAACAGGAACAGGCCGAAACTGGCGACACTGATCCCCAAGAAAGCAGCTTGCAGGAAGGATCGTAGGGTGTGAGAAAGTGACCTGCTGAGCATTGCCATGGCAATGATATGGGCGGGGAGTAAAGATAAGAGTGAGACGACATAAATATCCCACCAGCCGATGAGCCCTCCCCACAGGTCATGATCGCTTTGCAATCGCAGGCTAAACAGACAGGTGAAAAAACAGCCACCTGAAATCAGCAGGCTTTTTCTGAATTCCTGTGTCATGTGAATTAGGCCGGTCATGTTTGCGATCGCGTTTTCAGTTCGTCGTCAAAGTGGGCATTGCAGACGACCGTTTTCGTCTGGGGCGCTTCCAGATCAAGCCGTCGTAACTGTAATGTAAAAATGCAGCCATCAGATTGAGTGTGAGCCAAAAATGGAACCACTGGTTTTCAATCATCCATCCTCCAACTCCCAGCAGGATGATGTAAGCCGACAGCACCAGTCCTCCATGTTTCACAACCCAGGCCAGGTGTCCGACCTGCTCGTGGGACACCGAGACACGGCGGTCAAGAGACCAACTGACGAGAGCCAGATATTCCATTGCATGAAAGATGGCCGAAGCGGTTGTTAATGCCAGGACAATGCGAGGCCATGACTGGTGTACGGCCAGAAGTAATCCTGTATAGAGCGATAATAAACTGATCAGATACCACATCCGCCCTGACGACCAGCGCCCGGACGTCACATCCGATGCAATGAGAATGGCGGGAATCACCAGGATCCAGCCGTCAATCTGCTGCATCCAACTCTCCCAGACGGGCCACGACCAGGTTCCTCCGGCAACCCGCGTCATGACATAAAGCAGAAAGAAGCGCATTAGAAACTTTTCACCGGGGATCGCGACCGTATTATTATTATCACTATTACTATTCATGCGTCCATAGAGACGATAAATCCCGTGATGCTGAGCAGCGAAATGCCACATATTCCAGACATAATCAATCGCTAACAGGCAGGTAAGAGACCCTGTTGCCAGAAGTGTTCCCAGACAGAGTGCCACCACGCCCGCCAACAGTCCGACATACACCGCAGGTTGTTCACGGAAACGCTCCCGGTCCAGAAAGACGACCGCTAACGTGATCCACCGGTGTGGCGTTGTCACAAAATAGACCTGCCAGAACTGCAACCCTTCCCGACCGCCGAATCCATCACCGGAATAAGCGATAAGAAAGGCCAAAGGCCACCACAGATTGGAGAGAAGAAAGAGGTCAAACCATCTTCCCACAATCCATCTGCGTCCTGATTGTTCGGAATTCTGACGCATTTCAATAACTCTGTTGCGTCCATTCTTCATAAAACAAACTGCTCTATTTCACCCGGGTCAACTCAAAATCGAGTTTGTTTTTGCCTTCCTCCACCCGTGTTGTGAGAGGGGATCTGCGGGAATCTGAATACAACAAGGGAATTCGGCGGTCGGGGGGAACGAGTTGCTCGGATTCTCCGGGGGGATTGTCGTCCCCTGTGTTTTCCGGCTCGGAATCGGTGATCTGGGTGATGACGACACGGAATTCACCTGGCATGGAGCCGTCGCGTGATGAATAAGTCCCCATGACATAATTGCCGCTGGCGTCAATGGTCCCTCCGGCGGCCTTTCCGGATTGACCTTCCAGGGGAATGAACGAAATCCCTCCTCCCCCTTCCATCGGCTTCCCTAAGAAAGTGATTGTTCCGGAGACGGGATAGACTTTGACGTTGTCTCCTGGACCACAACCTGTAAGCACCGGACTACAACTTAACAGAGCCAGCAGTAAAGCTGCCCGAAACTTCTTGCAATGAAATGCCATCTTTCTTTCGCTTTCAGGACGATAAAGAATTACACAAACGTTTGGCTGTATCTCGTATTTGATCTGCTCCAGCGGGGCAGTCTTCGCCACCCAGACCGTTTGAGGCCTGGGTGACGAGTTGCCGGAAATTGCCGGGTGGCAGAACTGGCTAACAGGAAGGCCATGTTTTGACTATTCCAACGGCCAAAGCAGGACGGGCCCTTCTCCGCTATCCATCTTGATCGATGGCGACGCCGGAGGCGGCCCCATAGGATCAACAGCTTCCACTTCAAATGAAACCCCGCCAGACATGGTCATATTGGCCTGAATCGTCCCGCCCACACTGCCAAAGTGCGAAAACGACAACCCAAGTGACTGCGTTGAGCCCACAGCAACAGGTTGACTGACTGAAATGACCAGATTTACGGAGTTTCCGAACATCATGGGTTGCACAACAGGTACGCCTTGGAAGTAGACGCCCACTTCCCAACCATCTTCGTTGCTAAAGTGGCCGCTAACGCTAAATCCGCCAACGCGAGCTCCAAAGCCAGTTTCATCTGCGGATGCGCCCCCCTCTCCAGCTTTACCCCAATCGGCGAGAATGCTGATGGTTCCGTGCAAGACTCCCGTGTCGATCGAGGGGTTCAGCGGATCGCCTTGCACTTCAAATGCATTCTGGCTCCATGCGGTATTGCCATAATGTGTTCCAGCAGACGGAACACCAGCCGAAGACACACAGTTGTAAAGAGTACTCAACGCTGCTGTGCATTGGGGCACGGCAACTGCTATTCCATTTTCAATCAGGCACGCCGCCTGGTTTAAACAATGGACTTGCGCGGTCCCCGCCCCTCCTGAAGCAACTGCCGATGCGGACGCAGATTGAAAAGTCGGATGGCTCTCACCTTCCTCATTGTCGTCGGTTACCAGCCCGGAGCCAGCATCCGCTCTCCCTCCTACTTGAACGGTTTGGCTTCCGCTGACCCGTTTGCTGTCAAGATTTTGAGCTTTCGCTTCGTGGGCATGGATCACAATGATGGCGAGAGCTAAGAACTGAAATTTCTTGAACATCGTCATACTTCTGTCTCCCTTAATGGTTTTGAAGATGGCCCGCCGGGGAAAGTGGCACTTCCGTAAATGCCTCGCCACGAGCGGATTGTCTGTCGATGAGAACCAGCCGATCAGGCGCTGCCTGATAGCCACTGCGGATAAGTCGTCGGATGCAAGGAGCGGCTTGTCCGCAGTGGCCTACACTACTTGCCCCTTCTGTCGGGATTAAGGCGCCCTAAAATTCGCCTAAAACCTCGTTACCTCCCCGGGTGCCTAATGCCTGCCAAATCTCCAGGTTGATATTATCGGAGAAGAATCGCACGCTGCCGTCCGCCATAGAACCCTGCACTCCTCCGACGTGATAAGAACGGGGGGCCGCATGCATCGAGGCCCAGTTTGCAGCGCTTTTACTCAAATTCGTGCAGGGCATTTTTTCAATCGGGTGATGACGACATCCCCAAAGACGGTCATTTTGCGCGGAGTTCGGCTGAGTCTGGGTACTGAAGATATTGGCCCCCATGACTCCATAGCTCCAGGTTCCCCGGAGGTCTTGAATTGAGTAGTTATTCCCCGATTCCGGGACATGGGGCTGTCGGTATCTCAATTCACTGATTGCCAGCGTATTGGACATTCCGTCCGTGACATCCCGCGGGTTGATGCGGGAGTTTGTGCCGAAGATTCCGCCGATGCCTGGCTGTTTAGTATCGGCTTGTCCATATCCCCCTTTTCCATAACAGGCGGCGTAGTTCCCCCGGGCCAGGTGTTCCATACCTGTTCCATTGTTAAGTTGTTCCTCGTTAAATGGATGAGTGGGGCAATCCATCGCCGCCAGATGTTTATCCCCGATCTGAGTCGCCGCATATCTGGTGTGTCCGAACCAGTCGGGGACATGGGTTTCCGCATTCGCAATGATCATAAAGTTGTGAAAAAGCGGGGCCTGGTCGATATAGGGAAGAATAAAACATGTCCATGCTCCTCCGATTCCGGGCTCTTTGTTGGCACCTGGGCCTGTCGGATTGTCTACAGTGACCTCTCCACTGGGGTAGTCAACGGCCCTGCCTGGATTGACGGTTCCTGGAGGAAAGACCGTGTAGGTATCCAGATAATTATGCAGGGCCAGCGTGAGTTGCTTGAGCTTGTTCTTGCACTCGGACCGCCGTGCCGCTTCGCGGGCCTGCTGGACTGCCGGGAGGAGCAAGGAGACAAGGATCGCGATAATGGCGATCACCACAAGCAACTCAATTAAAGTAAAACCGCTCTGTCTGGGACGAAGGGGAGTGTTCACGTTCAGTTCCAATCGAGAAGCAAGGTCAAGGGATTGCCGGACACACTACGTGTTACCGGCCAGGAGGTTTACCCTCTCGCATTGAGCATTCACTTTCTCATGGAGAGGTCGTCGTCGAAATTCCTGGTGAACGCAAGTTGGTTTTCCGAGGGTATCCGTCTTGATCCGGTCAATTCATGACGCCGTAAATCATAACGTGAAGCCTTCGAAACAACCCCTTGCCTGCACATTTTCGGATACAATATCCGACTGCTTTGGGGCGTCCAGACTCATTGGGTGGTTCTCGACGGAATTCACCTTTTATTAATGTAAATGCTGGTATAAATTCATTTTTTATGGTGTTTACGGAGATCTGAACCAAACTGACGGGGAGTTTTTCGTCTCAACCAAGGTCACGTTCGAGAATCAATTCGGACATTGTGTCCACAGAAATTCGTGGTCGTTCCCAAGGCATCGTGCTTTCCGAAAACAGGCGGGCCGAGGCCAATTGTTCGGCCCGAAGAATGCAGAGTGGTCACTCCCCTCTCCCCGCTGAATGACTCTCTTTTTCTGAGAGTGTTCCAGCGGGGACAAGGGAGAATGTTGTGCGGCATTCAATTCCCGCAACCTGTCAAGACGGCATTGAATTTCCACTAATGGTGGATCAACGTCTTTCGAACCCTCTGCGTGATGATTTCGAGCAGGACGACTGTCAGAAAGATCGTCAGGAGCACCGTGGTTGCATGTCCATATTGAAAATTATGCCACTTCCCCATCAATTCCACGCCGATGCCCCCTGCACCGACGACACCCAGAACGGTCGCGGCCCGAACGTTGCGTTCCAGAATGTACTGCACGTAAGCCAGATATTGTGGAAACACCTGAGGCAGGATCGCGTGCCGGAAGACTCCGATGGTCCCGATTCCACTGCTCGCCAGTGCCTGGGCCGGACCAGGATGGGTGTTATCGATATCGTCCGCGAAAAACTTCCCCAGAAATCCGGCGGAATGCAGTCCCAGAGCCAGGACTCCGGCGGTCGAACCGAAACCAAACAGCAACACGAAGAACAACGCGGAAATCAACTCAGGAACGGCACGACTGAAGCTGCACAGCGCTTGTGTTGCATAACGGACAGGAGGCCCCAGGCTGGTCCTGCGTGATCCCAGCAGACTCAAAGGCATCCCCAGTGCCATTGCGAGCAGGGTTCCCCAGATCGCAATTTCAAACGTTTCCAGCATCAGACCGGCAATGCGAAACAGATAGCCGTACGGCTCGACGAGAACCTCGTGTGACTGCATCACCTCGCGTTCCACGATGGCATCGTCCACCACGTCGATTGAGATGATGGGAGTCTCTCGTGTCTCCAGCCGACTCAACAAAGGAAGCCGGGTGGAATCAAACCCTTCGATCCGGCTCGTCTCCCGTTCGCGAGAAATGACGGGGGGCCATGCCTGTTCCAGAAAACGCTGGGCCGAGTCGACAACCTGGCTGGAACCCTGTCCACTGATGAATGTGCGTACGGCATGCACACTCTCGGTCGTCGCGGCCGGTAACCCGAGCCGGACGAATGAAATGATCAGAATGACCGTGACCGCGATCGCCATGATGAGTGACGGAAGCGAACTCCCGCCATCGACTGGCCAACCGGTCTGACGCAGCATTTCCAGGTTGGAATCGGCATTCTTTTGAGTCTGGTGGATGTTCTTCTCTAATGCCACTTGTGCAGCCTGCCGGGCTTAAAGCCATCTGCTCAACCGTGTCCCCCACAGTGATGTTTTCGAGCAGTAAAAAAACGACTCACTGAGCGCTGGGAGGGCGGGTCAGTAATTTTGTAAATTGCTCTGGATTTTGGATGAAACTTCGTTCGATTCGGGTGCGGCCCTATCAAACTTGATCACTCCGTCAGACAGGTGAACGATTCGATCTGCGAACTCGCTCGCCATCTCCGGCTGGTGGAGATTGCACAGAACCGCAATATCACATTCATGAGCCGCACTGCGAAGCAGTGTCAGAACGGTTCGACCCGTTTCCGGATCGAGGCTGGCAACCGGTTCATCGGCCAGGATCAACGTTGGTTGCCGGATGAGTGCCCTGGCAATGGCAACGCGCTGCTGTTGCCCTCCGGAAAGCTGTTCGGCCCGTCGCAATGCGTGTTGCGGTTCCAGTCCCACTTTCTCCAGCCAGCGGCAGGCCTCGGCTCGTTCCTCAATAGACCAGCGTTGGAACAGGGAACGAGTCCAGGGAATCCACGGCAACTTCCCAAGGAGGACGTTGTCGAGTGCACTGAGTCTTCCAATCAATTCAAAGTGCTGATGGACCATGCCGATGCCGCGCTGTAACCGGCGTCGCGTCTGCGGCAGCATTTGCTGTCCGTTGATTTTAATCTCGCCTGAGTCGGGAACGAGTTGGCCGCTGATCAGTTTCAGCAAGGTTGATTTGCCTGCTCCGGAATTCCCTAACATCACACAGAGTTCACCTCGCTGGACCTGCAACGACACTCCTCGAACCGCCGTTACGGTTCCATGCTTGTTGCGAAATGATTTTCTTACCGAGTTGAGAGACAACATTGATACTCTGATTCAAGGGTTCATAACATGATCGCGCGCAATCTACTTGCGGTCAGCCGCGCGCTCGACGATACATGTCACCATTTCCTGAGTAACCGGGGCCAGCTTTTGGACCGCTTCTTCAAATTCCTTCTGTGAAAACTCAACGTCGAATCGTTCATACTGACGTCCGCCGTAACCTCGAATCATTTCCGGCGTCACTCCGGGAGTGTGATGAATCGTTCTGAACGCATCACGAAGTTTCTCTTTGACATCGGCAGCTAAAGCGGGGTGCATCACCAGGGGGGGATTGGGAATGGGTGGACTCACGGCCAGGATGACCAGTTGTCCGTTCGCCACCACATGGGAGTTAATCGCCTTCTCCAGCGCATTTAAAGAGCAGCCCGCTGCATCGACGTAGCCTTCCCGCAATGCCGCCAATGCACTGCTGTGGCTCCCCGTGACGGTCACTTTACCCAGCCCGAGAATCGGATCGATCTTTGCTTTCACAAGCATCGCCAGGGGAAATTGAAAGCTGGATGCGGAGTTGATGTCCCCCAATGCGAGGTTTTTCCCTTTCAGGTCGCCCAGATTTTTGATGCCGCTATCGGCCCGCGTTAACAGAACGGCACGGTAAGAACTTACGTTGTCGCTGATCCCCACTGCCAGCAACTCGGCGGCATTGCGTTGTAAGGCCTGATGAAATGCGACGGGTCCGACAAACGCGATCTCGACACGCTTTGTCGCCAGCCCTTCGACCACAGCATGATAAGACGTCCCTACCCGCAGGTCGAAATAAATCCCGAAGTTGGCTTCGATCGCCTTGAACACCGGCTTGAAATCGTCGAGCGTGGTATCCGCTCCCGTATCTGCCGGAATCAGCATGACCCGAAGCGGTCGCTCCTTTGAACCATCGCGGGACATTTCTTCGACTGGTTCGGCACAGGCCGTTTGAATCGGCGTCAAGAACAACAACATCGCTGTCATCAGCAGGCCCGCCATCGTCGATTTTGTCCGTTCGCGAGACTTGCGATTTCGTGAGGTTGTCATGTTGTGACCTCGAGTTTGTTTAAGGAATGTCTTACAGCTTCGTACTTCGCTGACCGTTCGTCGATATCAGCCGTTTCTTTCCGCCCGACCGATTGATCAGGGGGCTTCTGATCGAGATGAATCGTAAAGAAATGTTCGGGTTCCAGCAGATACCGGTCACACAGCGGACTGTAGGTCAGGACCGAGACGGTACTCCCGTCCGGAGCAAACTCAAGTAACCGGAGATAGGCTTCGCCACCGAGTTCTCTCATTTGATAATTCGCCAGAATCTGGTGAACCTGTTGACCGTAATCGTTAAGGTCCGCACGATATCCGGTCCCTTCATTTAAGACATGTCCATTAAACGTAAATACAAAATGATGCTTGCGAACCAGCTTCTCCCATAACTGCTGTCCGTCATTAATACTGCCAGGCGTTCGGTAATGATGCGGATTCCAGTGATTCGGCAGGGTCTGATCAGCGTGATCGTATCTCAGGGAATTTGAATACAGATAAGCATGAGTGATCAGGATTCCCCTTCGGTCAGAATGTCGAGACATGACTTCATCTGCCCAAGCCACGGTTTCATTCCGCGGTCCCCATTCCAATGCGATCACAATCCACTTTTGACCACCCGCTTCAAACAGATGGTATGCGTTATCCAGTTTTCCTTTCTCAAAGGCACCGCCGAAACTTGGCATGGAAGCAGATTTTTCATACGGGAAGTATTTATTAAGAAGTGTTTCGCGTGTCGACGCATCGCCCGAAGGACCGTAATCGTGATTGCCCCCGACAAGGGCATAGGGGATGACACCGTCGAGCAGTTGCATCGATTCGGCGGCACGCTCCCACTCGCTTTCCGTGTTATTGTTTGTGATGTCCCCCAGATGGAGCACGTATTTAATATTTCTCTGCTTTGCATGATTTCGTAACCATGCGGTTTGAGTCGAAAACAGGCCGGGGTATCGAACCGAGTAAACCTGAGTATCCGGTAGTAGAGCAAGCGTCCATGAATCTTTGATGAAGCCAGGTTTCGCACGGGGAGATTGTGTTACATTGATTGGTCTTGCCCTGCGGGCCTGCACGTCTCGAACATGCTGGAGGAGATTCTGGAAAAACTGCCGCGGGGCGGCATCATAAAGCGGTTCCGCAATAGACTTTCCTTCCGTACGTCTCATCTGATCCAAAGAAATCGCGGACAGGATGATGCGTCCCTGTCCATAGGCGCCCTCCATTAATACAGGATGACCGGCATTGGTATCTGAACTGAGAATGACTTCAAAGCCGCCTTGTTGATGGAATGCTTTTCCGCCGATACGATCTCCTGCCAGTTCCGAGTGTCGAATGTTTCTGGTCAGCGTATGATGCTCCGACAGAACGTGAATCTCAGAGATCTCTGCGTCACAGCGACCTGCCTCTAAAGTCGTCGGGAGGAACGGCGGCCGATTTTCAGTTTGCCCTGCCTGCGCCATCTGAACCAGGACGTTTCCGTCATCGACGAATTTATAAAGATCGGCGGCATACTTCTGCATGTACAACGTGTACTCGGAATCTTCGCTGGCAAAACTGCCAATGAAAACCAGCCCGGACAACCCCCACGGCGACCTGGTCCTGGGAAGTTGCTTGACATCAAATCCGGCATCGTTCAGCAGCTTTGCTGCTCCGAAATGGCCGGCTCGCCCGTCCACATCGCTCCACACATAAGCCGAAACAGGAAAGTTGGACGGCACAGCCGCTTGAACGACGGTCTCAGGCATCATCTGGCCGGTCATCATTGTCACGGAAAAATCCCACTGTTCACGAGGTGAATTTGACTGAAGTCGTGCCCGATCCGGAATATGATGGTCCTCCATCGTTGAACACGACTCATAGAAGAACCTGCAATCAAATGGATATTGCGTCCAACCCTGTCAATCCAATGATCGAAGGTATTGTTATAGAAACGACCGCTCCAGAAAACATATAACATGTCTTAATGGACGGAATTCATAAAAACTTAATACGTAAAGGATATATCATCCTGGCTGCCGGACTCTTGCGTCTGACCTCATCGAATGGATAGAACAAGCAGTCGAACGTCTCCGTATTCAAAATGTGGACAGAACTGCTCCTCGAGTCGGGGCCTTGAATCGTTTTGAATCTGTTCGACATCATTTGCGTCATCTTGTTTTTCACGGTTCCCAAAGGATCTTCATTCGCAATGACCAGTCCTCGCGTCACTTCGCCGAACTCGATCAATGAATCATGGCGCAAGCAATTTCGCCGCTTGCATGGAGAGCTGACAGCAGCCGAACAACGTGCAGGAGAGTACTTTGAAGGCCATGCGGAATCGGCTTACCAATCCATCACTGAAGTTGTTGTCAATAGCGGGATCGGTTACGGGACGATCATTCGCTTTTGTCAGAAACTGGGGTGTAAGGGATTTCAGGAATTCAAACTGCTGCTGGCGACGGATCGCTTCGTTCATGCCCAGTCGGATCATCATCCAGGCGGGGATCACGAAAGCAGCGCTGAAAGACGTATCAAAACCGACCTGATGGAAACCTTGCGATTGCTGGAAGACAGCGACTTGCAGAAAACAGCGGAGCGTTTACTGAAGTGTCGAGTCGTGCTGGTCGCCGGAGTGGCAAGCTCCGCTCCGCTCGTTCTGAGTCTGGCGTGGAAATTCAGTCGAATCGGAATTGACGCCAGGCCGTCGATGGAGGGTTATGTGATGGCGGTCAATGCCACCCTGCTGGGAAAATCCGATGTCCTGTTTGCGGTCAGTTCGTCAGGCGCAACCAAGGACATTCTGCATGCCGCGGATGTGGCAGCGTCTCAAGGAGCAAGTGTCATCGCCTTGACGAATTTTTCGAATTCTCCGTTAAGCCAGATTGCGGAAATTTCACTTTTTACGACTGCCAGCCGTGACCCGCTCAAAGCAGAGGTGCCTTCGCTCATTGCAGGAGAAGCGATCGCGGAAATGCTGTTGGAGCGACTCCTCACCATTGCCCCCGAAAGACGCGATCATCTACTCCGGTCATCGAAAGCCGTTTCAGATCGTAAGCTTTGAACACTTGAGAACATCGTGCCTTGCCAGACCGCTTTGTAGACATCAGACGAAAAGCGTAGCGGCCGTCATGGAGGGGAATTTCAGGGAAGAGTGCAGCGCCCAGATGTTCACCTGTTATCAGTTGTTCAGACTTTGGAGGTCATTGGACCGGACGTTCTGAATGCTGGCAGCGGGGGATGGGGTGTACACGGATATGGAGCAATGGGCTGAGATTCGACGAAAAGTTCTGACGGGTCAGATGAGCAAGCGGGCCGCTTGTAAAGAGTACGGCATCCACTGGCAGCCCCTGGAGAAGATGCTCTCTCACAGTGAGCCACCGGGGTATCGACGCAGCAAGGCACGCACGTCGAAGCTGGACCGGTTTCTTCCTGTCATTGCGCAGATTCTCAAGGAAGACAAGTCCTTTCATCGCAAGCAGCGTCATACGGCGAAGAAGATCTTTGAGCGTCTGCGTGACGAGCATGGTTATACTGGTGGTCAGACGCTGGTGGCGATGGCGGTGCGGGATCTGAAGCAGAAGTCGCGTGAGGTGTTTCTGCCTCCCTCGCATCGACCGGGGGGAAGCGCAGGTGGACTTCGGCTTTGCTGATGTTCTCCTGAACGGCCAGCTGACGAAGGTGGCTCTGTTCGTGATGACGCTGCCGTACTCGGACGCCATTTTCATTCAGGCGTTTCCACGGGAATGTACCGAGTCGTTCCATGCAGGGCATGTGCGGTCGTTTGCCTTCGTTCCGACGAATCGTTCACATCTGCCGTTCAAATTTGGGGACGCCTTTGGTAAGGCATTGTGTCTCACACCGTGTTGTTCGAGCTTTTCCACGAATTCTTTGGTGAACTTGCCATCCCGGTCATGCATGACAATCGACGGTTTGTCATCCCAATTCAGCGTCTGATCCAGGAAAGCTTCCGTCTGTTTCACCACCCAGGCCGAATTCGGATGTTCTGTCGATTCCGAGACGATCGCTTCCCGGGTGGTCAACCCCGCTCGGAAAGGGTTGATCCGCGCCGGTCAGGACCGTTCGATTTCTGCGTCGAATTGGAACATATCGAACAAGGCACGGGCAGACTTCAGGGCAGCACAGCCACGACGGAAACATCGTCGTTAAAGTCTGCCTTCAAACCACGTGACGTTCTCTTTTGGAAACTTCGAGCATACTTGCGTAAATACTGGATTGCGGACACAGGGGGCGTTTGTTCAACCGAAATCTGGGTTCTATCGTCACGGGCGGAACAGGTCACATCGGAATACCTGTTCCAAATCGTGACAGTTGATCGCTTCATCGAAGCAGCAAGCACCGCCTACGGCACACACATGCCGCGTTCCGACTGGAACGTCGTCAAGAACTATGAGGTTCGATTGCCCCCTCCCCCCGAACAGACCGCCATCGCAGCGATTCTCTCCGACATGGATGCCGAAATTGCGGCACTGGAATCGAAACCGGAAAAGGCCCACCTGATCAAGCAAGGCATGATGCAGGAGTTGCTGACGGGGAGGATTCTCTTGATCGACAAGCAATCGAAGGCTGTTTCGGACGATGAGAACACGAACACTGTTTCCCAGGCGAGTGGTCGTTCGAAACCGTTTCGAGGGGCCGACAAAGTTGGAGTGTGACGTGTTTTCCGATATACCTACCGGTCGGCTGAAGGTAAGATGCCACTATTTTTAAGCGGAGATCACAGGGCTGGAATGAAGGAGAATCAGAACACCGAATGGAAAGAGTCCTGGCGGGACGAATACCTCAAATGGCTTTGCGGGTTTGCCAACGCTGAGGGGGGTGTTCTGGTCATCGGACGCGACGACAAGGGGAAAGCGGTTGGAGTTCCAGGCGCCAAGCAACTTCTGGAAGTGCTACCGAACAAGATCCGCGATGTGCTTGGTATTGTCGCTGATGTTCGTCTTGTACGAGAAGCTGGAAAGGATCTGGTGGAAATCCGCGTCGAAGCCTATTTAAGTCCCATCAGTTACAAGGGGGAATATCATTACCGAAGCGGGAGCACCAAGCAGGAACTGAAGGGGGCGGCTCTGGAACGGTTCCTGCTTCGCAAACGTGGGCGACATTGGGACGATGCTCCGGAACCTTCTTTCACCATTCGATCCTGTAGTACGACTGCTCTCAATCTCTTCAAGAAAGGAGCCCGAGAAAGTGGTCGGGTAGATCGGGCCGTTCTTCGCGACAGCCGGGAAGTGCTCCTGACCAACCTGGAACTCGTGGAAAAACATGGTCTGAGGCGTGCAGCCTGCCTGTTATTCTCCGATACGCCGGAACGGTTTGTGAGCGGGGCGTGGATCAAGATCGGATTCTTCCGGACTGACGACGACCTGCGCTTTCAGGACGAGATTCACGGAAGCCTGTTCGAGCAGGTGGACAAGACACTGGAGTTGCTCCACTTCAAATATCTGAAGGCATTCATCAGCTATCGAGGGGTCCAGCGGATCGAGACTTATCTTTTCCCTTATGGCGCGATCCGCGAAGCTTTGCTGAATGCTGTGGTCCATAAGGACTACGGCAGCGGCATCCCTATCCAGATCAGCGTCTACGATGACCGAATCGTCTTCTGGAATCCGGGGGATCTCCCTGAAAACTGGACTATGAGGAAGTTCCTCGGCAAGCACCCGTCCCAACCATTCAACCCACTTCTGGCGTCGTCATTCTTTCGCGCGGGGTACATTGAATCCTGGGGACGCGGCATCGAGAAAATCAATCGGGAATGCTGGGAACACGATATCGATCCGCCGGAATATGACTTCGAAACGGCAGGCGTGATGGTGAGTTTCCGAGCCAATCCCGCTCACATGCCAAGCGAAACGGGGGGAGGACCAACTACCTCAATCGCTACCCCAATCACTACCCCAATCACTACCCCAATCACTACCCCAATCACTACCCCAATCACTACCCCAATCACTACCCCAATCACTACCCCAATCACTACCTCAATCACTACCTCAAACGACGCCCAGAGCCACATCCTGGCGCTCATTCGGGCCAACCCTCGCATCTCCCTTCAGGAGATGTCTGAAGTCATGAACATGACTCGTGACGGCATTAAATATCATTTGACGCGATTGAAACGAGAAGGCATGTTGCGTCGTATCGGCTCCTCCAGGAGCGGGCACTGGGAGGTCAAACCATGAATCACGTCGGCAAATCGGAACGCGCGGCCCAGAATCGGATCACCGCGACAGTGAACAAGAAACTGGCGATGCCTGAAAACCTCATCATTGAATTGCTCGATCTACCGGAACGAGGGTGGAAGGGGGATTTCGTTCCTATTCTGTCTAATGTGGCAGGTACTACTTTTCCGCCCCAGGTACTACTTTTGTCGGCAACCGTTGGCTACGGCTTGCAAAGGCCTCTCTGAATCCCTAGCTTTTTCTTTTGCTGGGAATCGGCGGAACTCCGATTCCGATGTGGACATTTCTGGGGGTCAAGAGGTCGTGAGTTCAAATCTCGCCGTCCTGATTTATTTGTAAACTAAAATCCCGTCAGTGGTTGCAAAAGCGACTGTTGGCGGGATTTGAGCTTTTTCCTCCTGCGGGTGAATGCTGCAATCGTTCAGTCAAGCAATTCCCGGCGTTGCCAGTTGATAGAGAGGCCGATCTTGCGAGCAAGATTTCCGTCCCAATCAACGCCAAATCCCTCTTCCTTCAGGCATTCGGCAACCTCGCGAGCAATGTTGAGTGCGTTCGTCTCATAGACTTCTTTCGAAGCCTCCGAATTGTCTGGAGAGAACCAACCATAACCGAGATAGACGGACAACTCGGTGCTGTCTGACAACATTTCGGGCATGTTCTGATCGATGAAAAACGCGTAACCACGGATACGGTTTCGAAAGCCGGGATGACGGTCGTTGATCACGCGGATCCGATCCGGTAGTTCGCCTCGTGTGCATGTATCGCAGCACGGCGAAACTTGCCACAGTAGAATACCTCGATCACGTAAGGTCGCTTCAATGCGGTCCAACCGATCACAATCCGTCTCGGCGGGCCATGTAGACTTTTCTGACGCAAACCGAGCTTCGGTTTGATCGACGTCTGCAGCCGCAAATTGGACGAAGGCTTCGCGCTCACTCTCGGGACATTCGTCCTCGAGGTAGATTTCACGGCAGGCGTTGAGGATTTCTTCGCGATCTCGTCTCATGAGCCGAAGTTCACCATGAATGAACGAACTCAGCGTCGCGCGCAGATCATCCCTCCACGTATCATTCCACTTATGCTCTTGACTCATCACCGCTTCTCCGTTGGTCGCCTCTGTCGTTGAATCTGGCTGTGGAGAAATTTCCCGTTCATCCCCGCGAAAACAGACCTCAATCGAAGCTAGGCAGGCCATGACAATCACTGAATTGCGGACAATCAACACGGAACGTCCCTTCTTCGACCGAAACGCTGTTCAAATCGAAATACGGTTCGCTGGCCGATGAGTAGTATACCAAGGTTGCTCAAGGTGAACCCGAATCAGCACATCGACGAGGCGTTTTCCAATTTCTGACGTAGTTCTGCTGTCCACGCTCTGACGCCAGACTGAAAAAGTTCAATTGGCGTCCTGTCTCTCCGACTATTTCATAACCTGTTTCGGATTAATTGTTTGCGTGTATTTCAAGTTGCAAAATTTCCCACCAGATCTTGTCCACAGAAGTAGTACCGGTACTATTTTTGAGGAGGAGATCAATGGTCAGTTCACGCGCGAAGGTTCCCAAGTACCGTCATTTTAAGCCGAAAAATCTCGGTGTTGTTTGACTCGACGGGAAAGATCACTACTGTCCCGGAGTCTACGGATCGGACGAAAGTCTGAGTTTCTACTATCAGCTTTTGGCAGATTGGCGGCAGGGAAAATTGCAACAAGGGGATGCGTCTGTCCTCAGCATGCGTTCCAATGCTCTCGTTCTGATCAATGAGTTGATTCTTCAATACTGGCTGTATTGTCAGAAATACTTCGTCAAGAACGGTTCGCCGACGAGCGAGCAGGCTTGTATTCGGAGTGCATTACGATTTGTTCGAACAATGTTTGGAGGGGAACCCGTAGAAGACTTCGGGCCCCTGAAGCTAAAGGCGGTCCGCGAATCGATGATTGACGCAGGCCTGGCTCGTTCCACAATCAATCAACATGTCGGCCGTATCAAACGGTTCATCGCCTGGGCCGTCGAGAATGAACTGCTCGGAGTCGAAGTCTATCAGCGACTGCTGACCGTGCGGGGACTTCTGAAAGGAAGATCCTCAGCCCGGGAAACGGAACCGGTCGGTCCTGTCCCCCGAGAACAGGTCGATCAAATTCTGACTCTCCTCTCGCCTGTTGTCCGTTCCATGGTGGAGTTTCAATGGCATACCGGATGCCGTCCAACTGAGGTTTGCCTTGTTCGCCCGGTTGATATTGACCGGAATGGTGAAGACGGAACCTGGGTCTACACCCCTCAATTCCACAAAACAGAACATCACGGGCAAATGCGGCGGATCTTCATTGGTACCAAGGCTCAAGCCATTTTGAGGCCGTTCCTGGATCGCCCTCAAGATACATTTTGTTTTGATCCTCGAGAAGCCGTGTTTCGAAAACGAGATGGCCCAAAGATCGTCGCCTCGCGTGAAAGTTTCGCACGTCGGCCGAAACAGCGACGGTCTCGGTATGACAAAGATTCCGTATCGGCGCGCGATCGAACGAGCCTGTCAATTGGCGGAGATTCCAGTATGGTCGCCCAATCAGCTTCGGCATAGCTGCGCCACTGCGATTCGCGCGCAGTTTGGTTTGGAAGCCGCTCAAACGGTACTTGGACACTCGAAAGTTTCCACAACAGAAATCTACGCAGAGCGAGATTTTCGACTGGCTGCGTCTATTGTAAAGGAGATCGGCTGACGATGCTTTCGACAATCACATCCGGCCCGCGAGGGATTGGGGCATTTTGCCGAGACATGGTCATTTTCTATTCGCAGCTGGAAGGGTTCTGGTTATTTCCTGAGATTGAAGACAAGGAAGAGTCCGGAAATCCTGAATTTGAGCTTTCAGAACGAGTTGTTGTCCAAATTCAGATTCCGTCCACACTCCTGGCACGGTTGAGCAACCTTCGGACAGCGTTGAAGGAAATCTTAGATCAATCCCAGAACTGTGCAGACGGGTGCGGCTCTGGATTTCATGAGAAAGGCTTACGGCTGAATGAACGCCTGGAGGAGGTGGAGCGGTTTCTCACCCAAACCTGGAACAGTGAATCTCACCAGCAGTTGGCGCTCAACGTCGATCGACTGGCAGACACTCCAGAGGGGATTTCCGATCGATGGGAGACGATTCTTCAAAGTTCTCATTTGACGAAAGCTCCGTGGACGACCCTCGTCCAGGACTTTGACGAGTTTCGATGGGAGCTCAAAAGTCCTTTTCAGGAAATCGTTCAGCATGTATTGACGATATCTCTAATCATTTACTCGTCCAGAGTATTTCTTCCCAGACTTTTCCCTGTTGCTCATCCTCAGATAGAAACAGAGCGGATTCCTGATCTTCAGCTTCCTCCTCTTCGTCTGGATTGGGGGTTGCAAGGATCATTGCAAACGGTACTCGGACCACTTGTGGAGGAATCCGTTTCCGAATCTGCAACACAGGCGGCCTCCAGCTATCTCGGGATCCGATTCGATTCCGATACCGGACGGGTAGATCGAAGTGAAGTAGAAGAATACATCACACTTAAACCGGGCCTTCAGCGAAGTCTGTTTGGAAGACTCCTTAGAAACGAAGGAGCACTTCTGACACGGGAAGCCATGAGAAGCAATTGGCCCGGCAACAACTGGACCTCAAACGGCTCTCAGAAGGCAATGTCGGATTTGAGGGACAGTCTCGAACCCCTTCATCTGGGGATCAAAAATGAACGCTCAAAGGGGTACCGACTCATTGAGTCTCCTCAATAACGCAGTTTTCTGGAACATTCTTCCCAATTTCACTGCAATCGAGATCAGAGATGAGAACGGTTTTCGAAATGCTTCGGGAGTGCAAAAAAAGCATTGTGGTTCATTCTGACAGGTACCTGCCAGAATGAACCACAAAAAGTAACCGAGGCAGTCTTACTGCCCCGGCCTCAGCGTAAAATCGCCGGAAAAACGTGAGAGGCGGAGCCCTCGCAGTAATAGAGAGACCTACTGACTGCGCCGACGGTAGCGAGACTTCCGCAGGAGTCGTCGCCATCGCTTCCAAGACTTTTGAACCTCACGGTTGAGAGAGTCCACGTCAATCTCGCGGAAACCACAATGCGTAGTGAGATTCATCAGCTTGCGCAGGACAGGTTCCTGCCTCTGGTAGGCCGGGCCGTACACTTGGACCCATCCCTGAAGGATCTGCTGAGCAGCTTCCTCAGGATATGGAGTGCCGAGTGATTCGACGAGTCGGTTCTCAAGAAGAGTGGTGGCCTGATTCCCAGGGTGATAGGCGAGTTGCCCATCAGACGTACGTTGAATCTTGAATCCGAGGAGCTCAATTGTGCTCCCTCGGTCTGTCAGATCCACGATGCCGTCTGTTCCCTTGAGAGATAGACCAACTTTCCTCAAATGATCGCCAACCATAGAGAGAACCCTTTGGCCATGGGACACGTCTTGGACCAGGTAAACGAGGTTATCAGCATACCGGTACCAAGACGGAGAGCCCACCGCACTGAGCGGCAGGTCATGCACATAATGCAGTAACAGAATCAGAACCACCAGTCGAACTGGTGGTATGAGGAAGGCCCCTAAAAGGGGCCATTGGGTTAATGGTTATTTCTCGTTGTCAAACAAGCCCCGTTCCTGGTCACGCTCGTGTTTCTCCTGT
>Ga0182745_1000833_pt1 | contig 31763 bp, 29 predicted proteins | sample eDN3rd30CKraftBY_FD_128523 | JGI IMG/M metagenome (GOLD analysis project Ga0182745, IMG submission 128523) | Enriched backyard soil microbial communities from Emeryville, California, USA - eDNA 3rd pass 30_C Kraft BY (version 2) (version 2) | ecosystem: Environmental > Terrestrial > Soil >... | reverse complement strand
CGGGTCGTCCGGGTCGAAGGCGGGCGCGTAGGGGCCGGCGTGCGTCTCCTTCCACTTGCGGGGCACCCGCTCCAGGCCCACCGGGAACACGGTGAGCCGGCCGTCCTCGCCAATACGCAGCCGCAGGAAGTTCTTCCAGTCCTGCATCGCCAGCGAGATGAAGGCCTCGTTGGAGTGGGCGCCGAAGCGATTCACGCTCAGCCAGAGATACAGGCCCATGACGAAGGGGCCCACGAGGAAGCCGCCCAGGAAGGTGAAGCTGGAGGACAGCAGGAACTTGCCCGCGAGGTGCCACCAGCCCGCCGCGCAGTGGACGCCGTCCGCCGCCAGCTCCGGGCACACGCCCAGCCCGCTCACCGTGAGATAGGTGCCGCCCCAGGCCACGAAGAAGGCGGCGGTGATGTGCGCGAGCCCGTGCAGCGTGCCCGCCAGCGTGCGCCACCTGCCGAAGGCGGAGTCCGCCAGGCCGATGAGCCCGCCGATGGTGCCCAGGCCCAGCGCCAGCGTCCAGGGGCGGGCGACCATGCTGTTGGCCACCGCCAGGAGGACCTGCGGGAGCTGCGACACCCCGAGGGTGCCCACCTCCGCGTAGGCCGCCAGCGCGAGCAGCAGGTACAGCGCGCCCGTCATCAAGCCGAAGAGCGGGCTGTGGCGGATGAGCAGGAGGTTCTGACGCGCGAGCCGCCGCGACGTCCACTCGTCGGGGAAGCTCTTCTGCAGCGTGTAGCCGTCCCGCAGGACGTGGGCGGAGGGCGCGTGCGTGGGGTGGAGGAAGGCGCCCCCGCCGCCCGCGGTAATCTTCTGCCGGCCGCCCGCGTCCTCGTGGCGGCGGTAGTGGTGCAGGTCGCCCGCGAGGAAGACGTTGATGCGCCGGCCCAGCACCTTCTGCTGGAGGTACTCCAGGTTGTTCTCCAGGTAGCTGCTCTTGCGCCGCGTGGTGGCCGCCAGAATCCATGCGGGCTCCGCGTTGCAGAGGATGACGCGGTCGTCGGGGCCCATGTGGCTGGCCACCTCGCGGAAGTACTCCACCTGCGGCACGTCGATGTCGCTGTTGAGCTGCACGTCCGTGCCGATGAGCCACCAGCGCCGCGGCAGCTTCAGGGCGAAGTAGCTGCGGCTCTGCCGCGTGCGGCGGCCCGCAATCCACCGGTTGGCGCAGAACAGCCGCAGGAAGGCCCCGAGCCCGTCGTACCAGTCGTGGTTGCCCGGAATCACGAACAGGTCCGGGCTGGGCGCGTGCGAGCGGCGCATGGCCGCCTCGTAGGGCTGGACGAGCCGCTCGTCATACGTCTCGCGGCTGGCGCCGGGGTACACGCCGTCGCCGCCGAAGACGAGCAGCCGGCCGCGCCGGGTGACGTGGGGCCGCGCGTGCGGCTCGCCGCGCACGGACAGCGCCAGCTCGGGCAGCGCCAGCAGCCGCGCCACCGCATAGGTGGAGTTCCAGCCGTCGCCGGTGTCCGACACGTAGTCCAGCCAGAAGCCGTCCTCCGGTATCGGCTCCTGCGAGTAGTCGAAGTAGGGCGGCTGCGCGCGGACCACCGCCTCGATGAGCCGGTGGTCCGCGCGCGCGCCGAAGACGGCCGCCACCAGCGCGTCCAGGCCCGTGCGCAGCAGCTGCGCGGGGTGCAGCCAGCGCACCATGTCCGCCCGCCTGGCCGGCAGCGCCTCCAACTCCCGGCCGGAGGGGGGCGGGCCCTCGCGCGGCGGCACGTCATGGAGGCGCGGCGCTTCCGCGGGGTCTTCCTCGCGCTCCGGCGCCGGCTGCTCACGCTCAGCGGCCATGGGGGCGCTGCTCCAGGTGAGGGCGGGAGGGGACGGCGAGCCCGGTGGCCGCGGGCGAGCTGGTGCGGAATCGTGAACGCATGGCAGTCCTGGATTACCACGGCTGTCCCCCTCGCCTGGAGGCCAGGCGGGTGCGGTTCGCGGTTCCCTGGGGCCTCCGGCTGGGGCACCCTGGCGCCATGCCGGATTCGCCGCTCAAGGATTTCCCGGTGGTCGTCTCCTTCCCGCTCCACTGGGGGGAGCTGGACGCCTTCGGCCACGCCAACAACACGCGCACCTTCACGTGGTTCGAGACCGCCCGCATCCACTACTTCGCGCGCATCGGCTTGACGGGGCCGTCGGGCGCGGGGGACGAGCGGATGACCGGGGACGGCGTGGGCCCCATCCTGGCCGCGACGAACGCGGAGTACCTGCGCCCCGTCCTCTTCCCCACGCGTCTGGTTGCGGGCTGCCGCGCCACGCGCATCGGCACCTCGTCCATCACCCTGGAGCACGCGGTGGCCGGAGAGGATGACGGCGTCCTCTACACCCGGGGAAGCTGCGTCATCGTCACCCTGCGCTACGCCACCCACGAGAAGGTCCCCGTGCCCGCGTCCATCCGCGCGGCCATCGAGGCGCTCGAAGGGCGCTCCTTCAGCACGTGAGGGATGAGAGGCCCTTGTCCCAGGCGCCGCGCATGACCGACCTCGCGCTGGGGCTCTACGAGGGCATGGCGGAGGAGTACCACCTGCTCTTCGCCAACTGGCCGCAGGCGGTGGAGCGCCAGGGAGCCATGCTGGACGCGCTGCTGCGCCGCTGTGGCGCGCCGCCGCCGCGGCGGGTGCTGGACTGCGCGTGTGGCATCGGCACGCAGGCGCTGGGGCTGGCCGGCCGGGGCTACACCGTGCACGCCACGGACCTGAGCCCCGCCGCCGTGGCGCGCGCCGAGCGCGAGGCCCGCGCGATGAACGTGCAGCTCACCACGGGCGTGGCGGACATGCGGGCGCTGGGCGCGCAGGTGGAGGGCACCTTCCCGGTGGTGCTGGCGCTGGACAACGCGGTGACGCACCTGCTGACGGACGCGGACCTGGACGCGGCGTCACGCGCCATGGCGTCGAAGCTCGCGCCCGGGGGACTGGTGGTGCTGAGCGTGCGCGACGCCGACGCGCTGGTGGAGCGCCAGCCGCGCTTCACCTCGGAGCGGCTGCTGGAGGCGCCCGAGGGCCGCCGCATCCTCTTCCAAATCTGGGACTGGGCCGCGGACGGGCGCACGTACACCGTGCACCAGTTCATCCTCCGCCCGGAGGGCCGGGGCTGGCAGGCCACCGAGCACACCGGCGTGTACCGCGCGCTCCAGCGCGTGGAGCTGGAGCAGGCGCTGACGCGCGCGGGGCTCGTGGACACGCGCTGGTACACGCCGGAGGAGACGGGCTTCCACCAGCCCATCCTCACGGCGCGGCGGGCCTGAGGCCGGCGCGGGCGCGCGGCGCTACTCGATGCGGCACGCCTCGCTGAAGTCCAGGCGCGGGTTGCGCGGGTAGAGCTTCTCCGGGTCGCCGTAGCCCAGGTTGACGAGGAAGTTGGACTTCCACTTCCCGTCCGGGAAGAACGCCGCGTCCACCTTCGCGTTGTCGAAACCTCCCATGGGGCCGCAGTCCAGCCCCAGCGCGCGCGCGGCGAGGATGAGGTAGCCGCCCTGGAGCGAGCTGTTCATGAAGGCCATCTCCTCCCGGGCCTCGGCGGGCTTGGCGAGGATGCCGGACTTCATGTCCCGCGAGGGGAAGAGCTGGGGCATCTTCTCGTAGAACGCGGTGTCGTACGCGATGATGGCCGTCACCGGCGCGTTCATCGTCTTGTCCACGTTGCCCGGGGACAGGGTGGGCTCGAGCCGCTCCTTGGCCTCGCGGCTCTTCACGAAGACGATGCGCAGCGGCTGCGAGTTGCCCGCGGTGGGCGCCATCCGGGTGAGCTCGTAGAGCTGGCGGAGGACGTCGTCCGTCACCGGCTTGTCGAGCCACGCGTTGTGGGTGCGGGCCGCGAGAAAGAGCTGGTCGAGCGCGGTGCCGTCGAGGCGGGTCTGCTGCGGAGCCATGTGGGGGTCCCTTCCTGAGAAGTCCGGCGCGCGGCCGCTGGGGGCCGCCGCCACGCCCTTCTGGTAATGAGCGTGCTTTTATCGTGCAAGTAACTTACGAAAAGTAAGTTACTTGGCGTTCCGATGCCGGAGCGTGGGCCCTCCGCTATATTCAGGCGGGAGGCACCATGGAGCACCCGCTGACACGCTGTGCGCGGTACGAGAAGGCCAGCGAGCTGATGGGGAAGCGCTGGACGGGCATCATCCTCCGCATCCTGCTGGCGGGGCCCCAGCGCTTCGGCGAGCTGGGCGAGGCGATTGGCGGCATCAGCGAGCGCGTCCTGTCGGAGCGGCTCAAGGAGCTGGAGGCCGAGGGCGTGGTGACGCGCCACGTGGACCCGGGGCCTCCCATCCGCGTGGAGTACCAGCTCACGGAGAAGGGGCAGGCGCTCTGGAAGGTCGTCGACGAGCTGGGCAAGTGGGCGGAGCGCTGGGTGGACGTGAAGCCCGCCGCCCCGCGCAAGCGCAGGTCCGCGTGAGGCTCAGGCGCCGCCGCGCTTCGCGTCCGCCGGGGCGTTGGGATGCCGGGTGAGCAGCAGGCGCAGCTGCGGCTGGCGCCGCACGGCCTCCTGCTTCAGCAGGTGCGCGATGAGGGCGGGCGGGGCCGCGCTCCAGCGGGCGATGTTCTGGATGAGCATGGGCGAGCGGTAGGTGCGGCCGCACAGCAGGGACGCCGTCTTCCCGTCCACCGGCAGGCCGATGAGCGCCGCCAGCGCGCGGCCCTCGGTGTTGAGGATGAGCTCCACCTTCTCCTCGGCGGGGCCGCTGGCGAAGCGCTGCCGCAGCACCTCGCGCGCCGCGCGCCGCGTGGACTCCGGCACGTCGCGGTCGTTGCCCACCTTGTGCAGCTCCAGGAGCCGGCGCGCGCTCCACAGCCGCCGGAAGAGGCTGGCGGGGAGCTGTGGGTTGCGCACCAGCCAGCGCCGGACCCCCGTGTCCGCCGCGAAGGCCGCGCGGCCGCAGAGGGCCTCCAGGCCCACGGGGTTGCGGTGGTAGCGCGCCACCAGCCGCGCGTGGGACAGGCCCGTGCGCGCGTTCTCCAGCACGGCCTTGATGACGGCGGGCACCGGGTCGAAGCACAGGGCGGAGAGGACGGGGTCCTCCGCCGCGCGGGCGTGGGCGACGCGCTGATCCTCCGCGAGCGGGTGCAGCCGCAGCTCGAAGAGCTGGCGGTAGTTGCCCAGCGCGGCCTCCGGCACGTCCTCGGGCACGTCCTCGGCCTCGCCTTCGTCCTGCTGCGTCAGGTCGAGGACGGGCAGCTCCTCCTCGGGGGCGGCCGGGGGGGAGGGGGCGGGCCCCGGCGTGGGCAGCAGCGCGCCCTGGGTGACGAGCCGGGAGAGGATGGCTTGCAGCCGCTCCGGAGGCAGCCCCGTCAGCGCGGGCAGGCTCCTGGCGGGGGTGGCGCCATCCAGGCGGGAGAGCACGAAGCCCTCCTCCGGGCTGAGGGCCAGCGTCCGTGGATCCACCGCCGGGTTGGGCTTGGGCGTCCATTCCGTCATCGCCGCGGAGTCTTTCATGACCTGTGGGACGCGCGCAGGCCCCGGGCACGACAGAACGGCACCGCGCTGGAAAACGTGAGGCGTGCTGGACGGCCCGCCCGTCCGCTGGACAGGCGGGGCGCACCCTCGCCTGTCCGTGCCTACACGCTGGGGGCATCGCGTGGGTTGACGGGAGGGCGCCCTGGAGCCCTAACTTCCCACCATGTCCGACCGCATCGAGACCTATGCCGAGTTCTGGCCGTTCTACCTGCGGGAGCACGCGCTGCCCTCCACGCGCTGGCTTCACTTCACGGGCACCACCCTGGGACTGGGGCTGGGCGTGACGGCCGCCGCCACGGGCCGCGCCGCGCTGGTGCCGGCCGCGCTGGTGGCCGCCTACGGCTTCGCGTGGTTCAGCCACTTCGTCATCGAGCGGAACAAGCCCGCCTCGTTCAAGTACCCGCTCTGGTCGTTCATCTCCGACTTCCGCATGGCGGGGCTGATGGCCATCGGACGGCTGGCGCCGCACCTGGAGCGCGCCCGGGCCGGTGGCATGGGCTCCGGTGAAGTGAACCGCGCGGTGCCCGCGGCGCAGCAGCTCCCGTAGCGCCGCGCGTCCCCGGCCCTCGTGGGCCGCGCCGTGGGGGCGGGGCGCGCTGCCGCCGAGCGGCTCCCAGGCGGGGCGCCGGGGGAGGCTGGGGCAGGGCAGTCACCGGGTGTCCAGGCCCGGTCGACGTCTCGCGAATGGAGGGGCGACAGGGAGTAGCCACGCGGAATGTGGCCGACCTATACATCCCCTCCATGGGACGCATTTTCGAGACGCGCAAGGCCACGATGATGGCCCGCTGGAACAAGATGGCGAAGACGTTCACCCGCATCAGCAAGGACATCACCATTGCTGTGAAGGCGGGTGGGCCGAACCCGGACACGAACTCCACGCTGCGCCGGGTCCTCCAGAACGCCCGTGCCGCGAACATGCCGAAGGACAAGGTCGACGCGGCCATCAAGCGCGCGAGCGGCCAGTCGGCGACCGACTACGAAATCGTGCTCTACGAGGGCTACGCGCCCCACGGCATCGCGCTGCTGGTGGAGACGGCGACGGACAACGTGGTGCGCACGGTGGCGAACGTGCGCATGCACTTCAACAAGCACAGCGGGAACCTGGGGACCACCGGCAGCGTGGCCTTCATGTTCCAGCGCATGGGCGTCTTCCGGCTGAACCCGGAGGGGCTGGACCTGGACGCCTTGGAGCTGGAGCTCATCGACCACGGCCTCCAGGAGATGGGCGAGGGCGTGGGCGAGAAGGGGGAGAAGCAGGTCATCATCCGCTCCGCCTTCGCGGACTTCGGCCAGCTCCAGGCCGCCATCGAGGCGAAGGGGCTGGCGCCGGTGTCCGCGGACTCGGAGTACGTGGCGCAGAGCCCCATCGAGCTGCCCGAGGACAAGGCCAACGAGGTGCTGGCCCTGGTGGACGCGCTGGAGCAGGACGACGACGTCCAGCGCGTGTTCCACAACCTGGCGTGAGCCGGTGTCTGGCCTCTCGCATGGAGAGGCCCTCGCCCCACGGCGCGTCCGGGCCGTCTTCGCGGCGCTCGCGCCTCAGGCGCTGACGCCCACGCCCACCGGGCAGCTCACGCCGGTGCCGCCCAGGCCGCAGTAACCTCCCGGGTTCTTCTCCAGGTACTGCTGGTGGTAGTCCTCGGCGTAGTAGAAGGCGGGCGCCGGGAGCACCTCGGTGGTGATGGCGTCGAAGCCCCGGGCGGAGAGGGCCTTCTGGTACGCGTCGCGGCTCGCCTCGGCGGCGCGCTGCTGGGCCTCGCTCGTGACGTAGATGCCGGAGCGGTACTGCGTGCCCACGTCGTTGCCCTGGCGCATGCCCTGCGTCGGGTCGTGGCTCTCCCAGAAGACGCGCAGGAGCTGCTCGAAGGACACCTTCCTGGGGTCGAAGACGACGCGCACCACCTCGTTGTGCCCGGTGAGCCCGCTGCACACCTCGCGGTAGGTGGGGTTGGGCGTCAGTCCGCCGGCGTACCCCACCGCCGTGCTGTACACGCCGGGCGTCTGGTAGAACTTCCGCTCCGCGCCCCAGAAACACCCCAGGCCGAAGAAGACCTCCTCCATGCCCTCGGGGACGGGGCCCTGGATGGGGGTCCCCAGCACCTCGTGCTTCGGGGGGACGGGCATCTGCTCCGAGCGGCCCGGCAAGGCCTCCTCCGGGGTCGGCAGCCTCAGCTTCTTGGTTGAGTTGAAGAACATGCCCCTAGGCATAGCGGCCTGCCGCGCGCGATTCACCCCCGGAAGGGGCGGCCGTCCCGCCAGCGGGTCGAGGGCCGTCCGGGGCGCCGCGCTGCCTCAAGCGCACACCGGGGGCCTGGGCTGGCGGGGCCAGTGGACGGTGAAGGTGGTGCCCTCCTCGCGGTTGGAGCGGACCTCCACGCCGCCGCCATGCGCGCGGACAATCTGGCTGACGATGTAGAGGCCCAGCCCCAGGCTGCGCCGCCGCCCCGTCGCGCCTCGCGTGCTGTCGGCGGGGGGACTCTTGAAGGGGTCGAAGATGCGCGGGAGCAGCTCGGGCGCGATTGGCTCGCCGATGTTGTGGACCGCCAGCACCACCTCGTCCGAGGCCCCGTGGACCGTGATGCGCACGGGCGTGTTCTCCTGGCCGTGCTGGAGGGCGTTGGCCACCAGGTTGCCCAGCACCTGGGAGACGCGGTCCGGGTCCCAGTTTCCCCGCGTGTCGCCCTTCGCCTCGAACACCAGCGTGCGCTCCGGGGCGCTCGCCTGGAGCTCCTCCAGCGTCGCCTGACACACCTCCGCGAAGTCCATGGGCTGGCGGGCCACGGGAATCCCCCCGCCCAGCCGGGTGCGCGCGAAGTCGAGGATGTCGGTAATCATGCGCCCCATGCGCGCGGTGGCCTTGCGGATGCGCTCCACCGCGCGGCGCTCGGTGGGCTCCAGGTCCTCGGCGCGCGCGAGCTGGAAGGCCGAGGCGTTGATGGCGTTGAGCGGGTTGCGCAGGTCGTGCCCCACCACCGCCATGAGCTGCTCCCGGAAGTCCACCGCCCGCTGGAGCACGGCCTCGGCCCGCTTGTAGTGGGTGACGTCCACCACGGTGCAGCTCAAACCCAGCACCTCGTTGTCGGGCGCGCGCACGGGCTGGACGCTGGCCTGCCACGTCCGGGGGGCACCCGAGAAGGAGATGTCGACCGCCTCCTCCGGGACCCCCTTCTCGATGACGCGCCGGAACAGGGGCTCGAACGCCTCCACGGCCATCGCGGACGCCATCTCCTGGAAGCGGCGGCCCAGGTGGGCTTCCCGGGAGTGGCCGTTGATGTCCGCCATGGCCTGGTTGATGCGCACGAAGCGCAGGTCCCGGTCCAGCAAGGCGATGCCCATGGGCATGGAGGTCAGCAGCGCGTCCAGTTGCGCCAGCGAGCGCTGCGCGTCCGCGTGGGCCTGCCGCTCCCGGGCCTGGAGGCGGGCGTGGACCAGGTGCGTGGTGGCCCGCTGCACCATGGTGCGGAACAGCAGGGTGTCCGACTCGGAGAAGACGAAGGCGGTGCGCGAGCTCATGTACGCCACGCCCAGGAGCTGGGCGCCGTCGAGCAGCGGTACGCCATAGACGGCTCGCAGGCCCTCGTCCCTCAGCGTCGGCAGCGCCACGTGCGGGGCCGAGGACGCCGAGCGCAGCGCCAGGGCCTGACGCCGGGTCGCCACCTCGCCCACGAAGCCCTCGTCCATCGCCAGCGAGCCCCCGAGCGCCGTGTCCGCGCCCAGGCCCACCGCGGCGCTCACCACCAGCCGGTCTCCCTCCACCAGCAGCAGCGCCGCGGAGTCCACCGAGAGCGCGGACTCCACGAGCACGGAGAGCAGCCGGGATGGGAGGCTGGTCATGGAGGCGTTGTCCAGCGCTGCCTGCGTCATCCGGTCCAGGGCCTGGAGGATTCGCTGCCGCCCCTGGGAGAAGGACGTCATCGTCCGGGTGACCAGGCGGTCCAGCGCGTCTTCCAGCCGCTCCAGCTCGCCGGGCGCGGGAATCGCCGCCGCGCGCTCCAGCCTGCGGAGGATGCACTTGCGCAGCAGGGCGTACTCGGAGGCCACCTGGCCCAGGTCGAAGCCCTCGTCCAGCCGGGACATCGCGTGCTCGTCCGGCAACGTGGTGAGGACCTGCTCCGGGCCGAGCTCGATGTGGTCCGCGAGGACGCCGAGCAGCTGGGGCATGTGGTCCAGCAACCACGAGGGCGGTGGCGTCGACTCGCCGGCGTGGAGCGCGCGCATGGCGCGCAGCCAGTCCTCCAGCACCGCATTCTGGTGGGCGCGCAGGAAGCCGGCGACCTTGAGCGTCCGGGCGCCGGTCCTCACCTCCCTGTCTTCCTCGTGCGACTTCGTCTCCTGCATCACCGGCCTCCCGAGGCCCTGCATCCGCCCACGCCGTCTCCCTCCCGCATTCTGGGGACGATGGCGCCTGCGTGCTTCGCCCTCCAGGTGCACGGCCGGCGGGCGCCACGTGGGACGGGGAGGGCGCTGCGCCGTCCGCCCGGACGTCCGGCTTCGGGCGCTTGCTCACAAGGCCGCGCCGCGGGGGCTGTGGGCCCGCACGGGCTCGGTTAGGGTGTCCACAAGATGCGCACGCTCCTGCTGACCCGCTCCGACGTCTCCCGCAACCTGCAGGCACTCCTCCTGTTGGAAGACATGCGCGAGGCCTTCCGTACCGACGCCCTGGCGCGCACCGTGGCCCCGCAGCGCGCCCGGGCGCCCCTGCACGCCGAGGGCACCGCGATGGTGCTCTTCCCGGGCAGCCTGCCCTCGGTCCCCGCCTACTCGGTGAAGGTCCACGCGAAGTTCCCGGGCCAGTCGCCCGCCATCCGGGGCGTGGTGCACCTGCACGACGTGGCCACCGGCGCGGTGCTGGCGGTGATGGATTCGGGCCACCTGACGGCCGTGCGCACGGGCGTGGTGGGCGCGCTGTCGGCGGACGTGCTGGCGCGGCCGGACGCGAGCCGGGTGGCGCTCATCGGCGCGGGCCGGCAGGCGGTGATGCAGCTCAAGTCGCTGCGGCTGGTGCGCTCGCTGTCGCACGTGCGGGTGTTCGACACGGCGCCGGAGCGCTCGGCCGCCTTCGCCGCGCGCATGTACCAGGAGCTGAACCTGCCGGTGCGGATGGCCGACTCCGTCCAGGAGGCCGTGGCCGACGCGGACATCGTCGTGACGGCGACGTGGAGCCGTCAGCCCTTCCTGGACGCCGGCATGCTGCGGCCCGGCGCCCACGTCATCGCCCTGGGCGCGGACGAGCCGGGCAAGGCGGAGCTGTCCGCGGAGCTGCTGCGCCAGTCGCGGTTCCTCGTCGACCACCGGGGGCTGTCGCTCTCCACCGGCGCGGCGGGCGCGGTGGGGCTGGGCGAGGACGCCATCCACGCGGAGCTGGGCGAGGTGATTGCCGGCATGCGCCCCGGGCGCACGTCGCCGGAGGAAATCACCGTGTTCGCGGCGGTGGGGCTGCCGTTCCAGGACCTGGCGGCGGCCTGGCATGTCTATCAGGCCGCCCAGGGGGACGACGCCGTGGGCGGGGTGGACTTCGACGCATGAGGCGCCTGGCGCCCGGACGGCGCTTCGCCCCGGGCTGTCCGCGCGGGGCCGCCGCCTGCCCGGTCGCCCGGCATGCGCCCCATTCGGGGCTCCGGCCCGGGTGGCCGCTCGCCGGGACGTGGCCATCTTCGCCCGAGGGGAGGTGGACATGGTCGTCGGTTTCTTGGCGTCGCGGCCGGGGCGGTGGCTCCGCATCGTGATGGGCGCTGGGATGGTGGTGGGCGGACTGGCCTCGGGCACGTCCCGGGGCTCGGCGGTGGCGCTCATGGGCCTGGGGCCCCTGGTGGCCGCGGCCCTGGACCGGGTGCCCGTGGCCGCGCTCTTCGGCCTGCCGACGCAGGGCCCGGCGCTGCGGCGCGAGCTGGGCGTGGCGGACGAGGCCTCGCTGCTGGAGGGCTTCCCGCGCGCCTCCACGCGCGAGGTCTCCCCCACGCTGCACTGAGGCTGCATCGAGGCGCCGCGTGGACCTGGGCCTCAGTGGCTCGCGGGGGGAGATACCGGCTCCGCCGCGGCATGGGGCCACGCGGGGGACGTCAGGGCGCTCCAGTCCTGTCCGCGCGCCCAGTCCTCGAAGGTGCGCCAGCGGACCTCGGGGAACTTGTGCCGCAGGGTGAGGATGTCCGCCTGGTAGCCCTTGCGGTCCAGCCACTCGTACATGGCGGCCAGGTCCTCGCTGCGCTCGCGGAGGTAGTCCAGGGGGAGCTGCTCGTAGTGGATGCGGTGGCCGCTCACCATGGACAGCAGCCCCGCGGCCTGCTGGCCCGTCACCTCGTCGGAGGCGACCTCGATGCGCTGCGCCTCGAAGCGCTCCGGCTCCTCCATGATGCGGACGGCGAAGGCGGCGAGGTCCTCCAGGGCCACCATCTGCAGGCCCCGCGTGGGCGACAAGCCCATGGCGAGCACGCCGGCCTTCAGGCCCTCTTCGAACATGCCGCTGGTGAGGTTCTCCATGAAGAAGGTGGGCCCGAGGATGGTGTAGGGCAGGTTGCTGCCCTTCACGTGCGTCTCGATGCGGTGCTTGCTGTCGAAGTGGGGGATGCCCGTCAGGCGGTCCGCCCCCGCGACCGACGAGTAGACGTAGTGCCGCACGCGCGCCAGCCGGGCCCCGTCCGCGAGGTTCTTCCCGTGGCGCACCTCCGCCTGCACGCCTCCGGGGCCGAAGGGCGTGCAGGCGGCGAACATGGCGTCCATGTCCCGGGCGGCATGGGCGATGGAGTCCAGGTCGTCGTAGTCGCCGATGGCCAACTCGGCGCCGAGCGATTCGAGCTCCCGGGCTCCGGGGGAGCTGGGGTGGTGGATGAAGGCGATGACGCGATGGCCGCGCTGCAACAGCTTCCGTGCGACAGCGCCGCCTTGCTGGCCTGTGGCACCGGTAACGAGCACGGAGCGAGAGAAACCCATGGGCATGTGTGCACCTCGTGACGTCTGCTGTCCGGAAGTTGGGGATGACGGCCGCCGCTGAGGAGCAGTCGGTGGGCGTACCGGGCCGCGCGGGCAGGGGGTTGCCAGGCAGCAGGGGGCACAGGCGGGTGGGAGGTGCTGGCGCCCTCGCCGCGTCCAACTGGAGACGCTCGCGTCGGCGGGGGCGGCTTGGGAGCGGCGCGCTCGTGCGGGAAGTGCCATGGTCCGATGCACGATGAGCAAGCGTGACAAACCGCAGGACTCCGAGCTGGTGACGGCCGCCCGGGCACTCGACGCGGAGCTCGCGCGCTTCGAGGCGCTGGCCGAGCAGCTCCAGGCGGCGCCGCTGCAATCCGAGAAGCACCTGGAGCGGGCGTCGGCGATGCTCCAGGGGCTGGCGGACCTGGACGAGCAGCTCCGCGCGCATGTGGCGGCCCTGGTGGGCGCCATCTCGAAGATGCGGGACCGGCAGCAGGCGCGGGCCGAGGCCGTCCACGAGCGGGCGCAGGCGCTTCAGCAGCGCACGGAGGTCTTCAAGGCGCTGCTGGTGCGCTATGGCGCCCTGGGGCAGAGCGCGGGCGAGCTGAACGTGCGGATGCAGCAGTTCGCGCAGCAGCGCCAGGCGGCGCAGACCTCCGAGGCGCGCGCCGCGCTGGCCGGGGACTTCGAGGCGCTCCAGGCGCGGATGACGCAGGTGGCGGACGAGGCGCAGGGGCTGGCGCGGGCCGCGGAGGAGCAGGCGTTCGACGACGTGGGCCGGCAGGCGGAGTCGCTGCGTCAGCAGTTGCTGTCGGCGCGCAACAAGCTGTCGCTGTTGCAGCAGCGCGTCGGTGAAGGGGCGGGCTAGCTGAGGTAGGTGGGGGCGAAGTCGTCGGGGCTCTCGATGGGTCGCCGGCCCGCGAAGCCATCGAGCAGGGCATGCCAGTGGGAGACGGCGGGGTCTCCGAACATCCAGCAGAGATAGACCTGCTCACCGCCCCGGCGGGCGCGGAAGTCCACGAGGCCGTCCGCGTCCTTGATTTCGAGGCCCATCTCCTGGAGCTGGAGCAGCTCGCCGCGGATGCGCTCGAGGAGCGCGTCGCGCTCTTCGCGCAGGGAGGCGAGGCTCGGGTCGTTCGGGCTGGGCGAGGCGTTCAGCGTATCGGCGAGCTGGTGGGCGCGCTCCACCCAGGGGCGCACCCGCTCGAAGGTGCGCGTCAACAGTGGCACCAGCCGGTTGGCTTCTTCCACGCTGAAGTAGCGCATTGCCCGAGCATGCATCGCCAAGGCCCATGCCCGCTACTGTCCTGGCGCGCGTGTGAACTCAGCCGCGTCTGCATTCGATGGTTGAATCCCTCCAGCCAGGAGGAGCCAGTGTCTGCAAGGTCCCTGGACAGATATCGAGCCCTCCTGAGATGTCAGTGTGGGAGAGACTCGGCCAGGTGAGGTCTATGAGCGTGTGGGAAAACAATGGAGACTCGTGGGCCTCATCAAACCGGAGGACAAGGAGGTGGGCCGCATCACGGCGGTTGAGGAGGGGTGAACCGAGGTTGAGGCGCGCTTCCTTGGTTCTGTTCTGTCTGAGCCTGCTTCCGGGGTGTGCGTTGTTCCGCCCAGCCCCCAGGCCGGCGAAGGTATCTCCTGAAGAGGCTGCCCGCTACAGCTTCCCCGTGGTCCTCCCGACTGAAGGGCAACACGTCCTGCCAGGGAGGATTGCCGCAGCGGTTGCGTTCGCCATGGAAGACTTTCTTCCATTGGGAACGAAGCCCCGGCGAGATGCTGTGCCCACGGAGGTTTGTGCCTCACAGCGCCAGTCGTATGACGTGACGGCTGTTCCTGGCGCGGGTGCCGTGGTCTTCGTCAGCTTCTCGCCCCGGCCAGATGCGTGCCAGGGGCTGGAGGGGCCACCCCTCGCGGACATCCCCATTGTCTACGCGGTCGACACGGACAGGTGGCTCATTCTCTCTGTCCAGATGTAGCGGAGCCTGAGGCGGCCGCTACGCCCTGTCAGCCGCGTAGCAGGGACGCGTGGTTGTCATGCAGCCAGCGCTGGGCCGCGTCACGCAGCGGGAACAGGACTTCGCGCTCGCGGAACATGGGCGTGTGTTCGGGCGCGCAGCGGCCTTCGCTGCTCTCGTCGTCCGTGCCCGCGAGGTCCGCGTGCAGCATGGCGTGGAAGACGAGGTAGTCCACGACGAAGGCGGGCACGTGCGGCCGGTCCAGCGCCGGGTGGATTCGAATCTCTCTCAGCCTCGCGTCGTAGCCACCCACGTGGATGCTGCGGCGCCGCGTCCCGCCGGGCTTGCGCGCCCACCCCACGTCCACTTGCACCCGCCCGTCGAACCAGCTCGCGTTGAGCCGAGCGTAGATGGCCTGCAGGTCGAAGCAGCGCCCCCGCGTCCGCAGCGGCTTTCCCGGCCGCCGCTCACGGCGGACCCGCTCACTGTGCGCGTGCGCGTACGCTTCCAGCACCTCGCTCGCCTGGGCATCCGTCCGGCCCGCGTAGGCCGCCAGGGCCTCGACCACCGGGTCCGGCGCGCCCAGGAAGAGGTGATGCACGCGCAGCCGCAGTCCCTCCGGCCCCCGGCGGAAGCTGACCAGCGTGGCCCGGTTGTCCGTGAGCCGCAGGTGGACCGGCCCTCCGAGCAACGAGGACAACCGCCGCGCCAGCTCCGCCGCCAGAGGGAGCGCTTCCTCGCGCGCCGGGAGCCGGCTTCGCGGCGTGGAGTCCTCGCGCGGGTCCGCGCGTTCGGTCGCGACCGTGTCGAACAAGCCCAGCTGTGAGGTCTCGTGCGAGGACATCCACCGCCAAAGGTAAGCCTCCCAGCGGAAGGATTCCAGGAGGATGGGCACCTCCCAGGCGGAAGGGCGGCACGCGCTGTCCGGAAATGCGCCGTCTCGCGCTCAGGAGGTGCGGCAGAGCTGGTCCACCCGCCTCAGCAACGTCGGCGTGCGAGAGCCCCCGTGCATCCGCCGGATGTGCTCCGCCGCCGTGGCCGCGTCGATGCCCGCCCCACCCACGAACAGGGGCCGCAGGCTCTTCCCCCGCAGCACGGGCACCGAGGGCCCCGTGGTGACATAGGCCGTCTTCGCGACGCCGATGACGGGCACCTCCCGGTGGAGCGCTTCGTACAGGTGGGCGCCCAGGCCCGGCCGGCCCTCGCCGAGCCACACGTAGCCATCCACGATGACTGCCTCCAGCGGCACCTCCACCCGGGCCAGCACCCGGAGCAGGTGCGGCAGCTCGCGCCGGTAGAACTTCCCGGGCTCATACGGCTCGGCCGGGGGCCCATGCTCCACCAGGTGCGAGTCCTCGGTGGCGTCCGCCCAGCCGCGGAACAGCACGCACGGGGCCACGGTGAGGTCGGGGCGGTAGTCCACATCCAGGCAGGCGAGCATCGTTTCGGCCTCCGGGGTCAGGGCAACGTGACGTCCTCGAAGGTGACCTGCGCGGCGCGCAGCTGCGCCAGCATCTCCGGCGAGGGCTTCCCCGTGGTGCGGTGGCGCGGCGGCCACAGCTCCGGCACGGGCGTGAGGCACCCTCCGGCGATGCGCAGGACCTCCGTCCAGGGCACGGTGAAGAAGTCGTCCGCGTCCGCTGCGTGGCTCACGGCGACCATGTCCGTCTCGGGCAGCAGCGCGTCCACGTCCCGGGCCCAGACGCACCAGGAGATGGGCAGCTCGTCCCGCTTGCGCGCCGTCGCGCTGTAGCTCGCGACGAACACGTCCACGTCCTGCTCCTTGTGGAGCGCGTCGAGCGCCTCTTTCTGGGCGTGGTACTCCGCCAGGGCCAGCCGCACGTGGGCCAGCCGCACGCGATGCGCCAGCGCGTCATGCCCGGGGTGCCTGTACGGCACCACCTGCCCCGCGTCGTCCACCGTGTACACGGCGGGCGTCAGGCACCGGGACGCGGCCGCGTACTCCCGCTCGGCGCTCTCCGCCAGGCGCGCCACCAGCTCCGGGCGCGCGTCGCCGCCGATGAGCAGCGTGGAGCGCTCCGGAAGGATGGCGATGGGACGGCCCTCCACGCGCCCCGCGAACGAGGCGAGGAACCCCGGCCGGAGCAGCCGGGACGTCTCGTAGGTGTCACGCGTCTCCACGGTCCACAGCGGCCCGTGCTCCTGGTCGTAGAGCTCCACGCCGTCGTCCGGCAGGCGGGAGAGGTTCGCGTGGGCCGCCGCGAAGGCCTCGGCCTCGTCGACGCCCCAGGTCTCCAGGTGCCGGCGCTGGACGAACATGGCGGACTCCGACAGGTCCATCACCAGCAGCTCGCGCAGGAAGGGCAACGTCCGCCGCCCCACCAGCTCCCGCTCGGGCGCCGGCTGCGGTTGCAGCGACATGCCGAAGGTGGACGCGCGCAGCACGGGCAGCAGCAGCTCGCGCGCCTGCTCCCACGGGAGCGAATCCGGTGACTCCTGCCACAGCGCGCGCAGGTAGCGCTGGATGAGCTGCACGCGCTGCTCGGGGGGCAGCTCGCGGGTGTCCGCGAAGAGGTTGTCCAGGAAGAAGGTGCAGCTGCTCCCCGCGCGGGTGATGTCGAGGCCGTAGTTCTCCGTGCGCCGCACCACCTTCTCCACGGTGGGGTCGGCGCGCAGCAGGGCCTCCACCTGGCGCATGAGCGCCTCGCGCGGCTCCACCGTCCATGCCGTGGAGGGGCCGGGAGGAACCGCTGCGGCCGTTGATGACTTCCTCCCGAAGAGCCTGCCCCAGAACCCCATTTGTGCTCCCACGTGTGTGTCCGCGGCGAGGTATACGTCCAGTGGAGCGTGGGCTCCACCGGAACGCGCTGCGCGATTCGCGTGCCGGGCGCGCATTCGGGTTGAGGGCCCCGGCCGTCCCCGTTACCTGGATGCCCGCGATGACCATGGAATACCGACAGCTCGGCGGCTCTGGCTTCAAGGTCCCGGTGTTGACACTCGGGACGGGGACGTTCGGAGGCCAGGGAGACTTCTTCAAGGTGTGGGGCAGCAGCGGGGTCGAGGAGGCCACGCGACTGGTGGACATCAGCCTGGAGGCCGGGCTGAACATGTTCGACAGCGCGGACGGCTATTCGCGAGGCCTGGCGGAGGAGATTCTCGGCAAGGCCATCGCCGGCCGCCGTGACAAGGTCCTCATCTCCACGAAGGGCACCTTCCGCTCGGGCGAAGGGCCGAACGACGTGGGCTCCTCGCGCTTCCACATCACCCGCGCGGTGGAGGCCAGCCTGAAGCGGCTGGGCACCGACTACATCGACCTCTACCAGCTCCACGCCTTCGATGCGCTCACGCCCGTGGAGGAGGCGTTGAGGGCGCTGGACGACCTCGTGCGCGCCGGGAAGATTCGCTACATCGGCGCGTCGAACTTCTCGGGCTGGCACCTGATGAAGTCGCTGGCCACCTCGGAGAAGTACGGCCTCGCCCGCCACGTGGCGCACCAGGCCTACTACTCGCTCGTGAGCCGCGAGTTCGAGTGGGAGCTGATGCCGCTGGCCCTGGACCAGAAGGTGGGCACCGTGGTGTGGAGCCCCCTGGGCTGGGCGCGCCTGACGGGGAAGATTCGCCGTGGGCAGCCGCGGCCCGAGGGCTCCCGCATGCACGGCGCGCTCAACGCCGAGGGCGCGCCGCCGCTCTCCGAGGAGTACCTCTTCCGCGTGGTGGACGCGCTCGACGCCGTCGCCGGGGAGACGGGGAAGACGGTGCCCCAGGTCGCCATCAACTGGCTGCTCCAGCGCCCCTCCGTGTCCACCATCGTCATCGGCGCGCGCAATGAGGAGCAGCTGCGGCAGAACCTGGGCGCGGTGGGGTGGAACCTCACGCCCGAGCAGGTGGCGAGGCTCGACGCGGCCAGCGCGGTGACGCCCATCTATCCGTACTGGCACCAGCGCGGCTTCGCCGAGCGCAACCCGTTCCCGACGAAGGTGGACTGAGCCCTCGGACAGGAGGGCACCTGCCTCGCGAGGGGGCTCGCCTCGCTCATTGGGGTCTGCTACGCACCCCGCGGTTCCAGCGCATGGCGAGCCCAGGGGCTTGGGGAGTTCACGGCATGTCGGATTCCACGGTGGAGCCCGGGCAGGGGGAGGGTGGCGTGTCGCGGGAGGAGCTGCCCACGAGGCCCGTCTGGGAGGCGGTGGCCCAGGGGACGATGGACGTGGCCGTCCGGGCCTACGAGGCCCTGGCGGCCTCGCAGCGTGACGCGGTGCTGGAGGAGTCGTCCCGGGCGACCGCGGCCGCTCGCGCCACGCTGGTGGAGGTGCTGCGGCGGGCGCGCGACTTCTCCGGCGCCGCGCGGGTGCTGGAGGTGGACGGCGCCGCCACCGAGGCCGCGCAGCTCTACGAGCAGGCCGGCGCGCTGCTCCTGGCCGCCGAGGCGTGGCTGCGCGCCGGGGAGCGGGCCCGGGCCGCGGCGGCCTTCGAGCGCGGCGGCGCGCTGGAGCGGGCGCTGGCGCTGTACCGGGCGCTGGACGCACGCGAGGCCATGGCGCGCTGCCTCGCCCGCCTGCGGCGGCCCCTGGAGGCCGCGGCGGTGTACCGCGAGCTGGGCAACGCCCACGCGGAGCTGGAGGCCCTTCGCGCCGTGGCCCCGGGCCTCCCGGAGCGGCGGGAGGCGGTGCTGCGGATGAGCGCGCTGCTGGACGCGCAGGGCGAGTCGTGGCGGGCGCTGGTGCTGCTCACCGACGTGCTGCAAGAGCCGGCGTTCCGGGAGGACGCCGCGCTCCAGGCGGAGCATGCGCGGCTGCTCCGCCACCTGGGGCTGACCGAGGGGCCGGTGGTGGAGCCCGCGCACGCGCCGCCGCCGGACGGCTATGAATACCTCAAGGCCATTCCGCTCTTCGGCGAGCTGTCCCTGGACGACATGAAGGACCTGTACCAGCTGGCGCGGCCGGTGCGGTTCGCGCGGGGCGCCACCGTGCTGGAGAAGGGCGCTCCCGGCTCGGGGCTGCTGGTGCTGCTGGAGGGCACGGTGGACGTGCTCAGCGGGCCGGAGCCCGGGGCCCGGCTGCTCAACACGCTGGGGCCGGGGGCCTTCATTGGTGAGGTCTCCCTCATCCTGGATGGGGACACGTCCGCGCACGTGCTCGCGCGCACCGAGGTGCGCGCGCTGCGGGTGACGCGCGCGGACTTCCAGCACTACCTGGACACGCACGCGGCGGCGGCGCTGCGCATCCTCCGCCTCTTCACGGAGAAGCTCGCGCAGCGGGTGCGCGCGCTGAGCGCGTAGCCGCCCTCGCCGCGCGGGCCGCTGGAAACACGACGCCCGGGCCTCCGTGGGGAGACCCGGGCGCGGTGAGGTCCGGACGGTGCCGGGAGGCTACATGGAGTAGCCGAGCGTCAGGCCGAACACCTGGGCCGTGCCGTTGTAGATGCCGGGCATGCCCGGCGCGGTGCTGTTCTTGTCGGACAGGTTGATGAACTGGTAGGCGGCGTCGACGCGCAGCGCGCCGAAGCTGTAGCCCACGCCCGCCGACACGCCGAAGCGGTCCGCGTCCGGCAGGTCCGGCGTCAGCGTCTCATCCGGGCTGGGCGCCGGGTCCAGCAGCACGCCCGCGCGCACCTGCAGCGCGTCCGTGATGCCGTACTCACCGCCGAGGTGGAAGTTCCACGTCGAGCGCCAGTTCTTGGGCAGCGGGTTGTTGATGGCCGGGTTCTCCGGGAACTCGATGGCGAGCTCCGGGAAGCTGGACCAGCCCACCCAGTTGGCGTCGAAGGCAATCGTCAGGCGCTCCAGCGGCGTGAAGGCGATGCCCGCCACCACGGACTGCGGAAGGGTGACGTCACCCTGCACGCGGGTGTCCGGCAGGCGCCCCTGGAACGCGGGCGGCACGTTCTGGAAGTCCGCGTCGCCCTTGAACGTCATGTCGATGGCGCTGCGGTACTGCACGCCCACCTTCAAGAGCTTGGGCAGCACGTCCGCCTGGACGCCAGCGTTGAAGCCGACGCCCCAGCCCGCGCCGCCCAGGTGCACCTGGCCCTCGCTGGTGACGAAGCCCAGCGCGCGCTTCAGCTCCAGCGTGCCGCGGGTGATGTCGAGGCCCACACCCACGCGGAAGCGCTCGTGGAGCTGGTACGCCACCGTCGGGTTGATGTTGTAGATGGACAGCGCGGACTCCTGGGCCCGGAAGCGGCCCACGAAGCCGTCTTCCCAGCGGCTGCTCGCGCCGAACGGCGTGTAGAAGCCCACGCCGACCGCCAGCGAGTCCGTGGGCTTGTACACGGCGAACACGTGCGGCGGCGGAGACAGCGTCGTCTTCTGCCCCTGGAGCGTGCCGTCCGTCGGCGTGAACTTCAGGCTGGGGAGGATGCCGGTGCCGCCAGCGGTGATGTCCAGCTTCTTCACGCCCAGGATGTTGGCCGCGTTGGAGTAGATGGCGGACGAGTCATCCAGCCACCCCGCCGCCGCGTTGGCCATGCCCGTGGAGCGGGCACTGTGCGTGTTCACCTGGAAGCCCGCGGCCTGGGAGGCCCCGGCGGCGAGCAACGTGATGAGGGAGAGTGTCTTCTTCATGTGCGTTCGTTCTCTCTCGGGATGCCGTTACGGGGTGGTCGCGGTGCCCGTCTTCAGGAACTGGATGACCTGGTCCTGGGCCGCGTGACGCACGGACTTGAGGAACAGGCTGGTCGTGGAGTTGGGGTCCAGCCGCGGGTCCACGATGCCGAAGAAGGCGTGGCGGACGTTCTCGGGGAGCTGCGAGGGGCCGGGCACCATGTACGACTGGACGGTGCGCGGCGTGGAGGCGTTGACGAGCGGGTGGTTGGCCGCGCTGATGAGCCCCTCGGTCACCGCGTTGGGGATGACCATGTCGCCCTCGATGTACTGGATGAAGGCCTTACGGTTGGCGGGCGCCGACGGCGCGTTCTCCAGGTAGCGGCCGTAGTTGCGCGGCGAGGCCGGGTCCAGGATGGTGCGCGCCAGGGTGATGAACTCGTAGAACTCGGGCGTGCCCGGCGTGCGGCCGATGGCCGCCAGGGTGCCGAAGAAGCCCTCGCGGTACTTCACGAAGGTCTCATCGGTGGCCGTCAGCAGGATGTCCACCAGGTCGCCGCCCGGGGCGTTGAGCGCGGTGAGGCCCACGACAGGCGACACGGAGGCGGACAGCGCGCCCTGGATACCGCCCAGGCTCTGGCCCACGTAGCTGAGCTGGGCGCTGTTGAGGGGGTCGACGCCCGCCTCGTTCAGGAGGCCGTTGAGGGTATCGGTGCTGAGCGCGCGCACGAGCTGCGCGAAGTCCACCACGTGGTGGCGGAAGTTGTCGCGGGTGGCGAACAGGTTGACCAGGTTGAGGAAGCCGTTGCCGGAGGCGTACGGCGGCTGGTTGGCGCCAGGACGCGCGAAGTCGCCGCCCTCGCACTGACCGGTGGCGCTGCCCATCGGCGCCACGCAGCGGCCCAGGCCCTGGGTCGCGCAGACGAGGTCGCCGTGCACCTGCTCCGGGGTGGGGGCCACGCTGCAGGCCGGCCGGTTGTTCGACACGCAGCGGCCGAAGGTGGGGCTGCCCGGCGTCACGTCGCAGGTGGCGCTGCCGTCGCAGGCCGCGTCCGGCGTGTTGGCGTAGAACTCGGGGGTGCCGTCGCGGTCCTCGTCGATGAAGATGGGGGAGGCTTGGCTGACGCCCGCGCAGCTGGCGCGCTCGCCATGGAACACGGTGTCGATGGCCGCCACGGCGTAGCCCGCCGCGTTGAACTTGTTGGCCATCGTCACGATGTTGGTGCGGTTGCCCGTCAGGCCGTGTCCGAAGACGACCACGGGGTAGCCCCCCGCGGGCGCCGGGTCGGCGGGCGTGAAGAGCATGAACGGGACGCGGTCGATGCGCGGCGCGGCGCGGTTGAGCGTGCCCTGCGCGTCATCGAGGAGGAAGGGCGAGTGGTACGCGCCGATGAAGACGCGGCCCACCGCGTCGTTGTCCAGCGTCAGGTCCTCCATCGTGGCCTTGATGGTCGCCGTCTGGTCCACCAGGTAGACCGGGTTGGCCGGCACCTGCGTTGGCGCTGCGTTCAGCCGCTCCAGGATGGAGCGCGTGCTCTGCGTGGTGAAGGCCCAGGCCAGGTTGATGTCCTTGCGCGCGATGCCACCGGCCTCCAACTCGTCGAACAGCGGCTTCATGCCCTTGCGCGCCGGCTCCAGCTGGGCGGCGAGGGCATCCGGCACGGCGGCGAGCTGGCTCTTGCCCTGGTCATCCACCAGCGGGCTGGCCATGCGCAGCAGGGCCTGGGCGGCGGTGGGGGCCACGGTGCGGCCGTTCTCGTCCTTCATGCCGCGCAGCATGACCACGGCGTACTGGGTGCTCTCGTCCAGCGGCACCTCGGGGACGATCTGGAGCTGCTGCGGCGAGTTCGGCGCGGGGCTCACGCCCTCCGCGACGGGCTCGCAGTTGAAGCACGCCTTCACCCGGGGCTCGGTGCCCGAGTCCCGGTTGGTGAGCTTGACGAAGCGCAGCGTCGTCTTCTGGTCATCCGGCGTGCCCTCCGCGTCGGGCTGGAAGCCGACCTTCAGGCGCACCGTGACATCGTGCAGCTTGGAGCCCGGCTCGAGCGGGCCGTGCGTGGGGCTGTTCTCCGACACGATGGGCGCGGTGGTGGACCAGCCGTCCAGGGTGTTGAGGCCCGCGATGAGGCTCTGCGCGGGGCCCGGCTCGGAGGGGACCGGCAGGTTCAGGTGCGCCGGGGTCGCTCCGTTGGCCGGCACGCGCAGCAGGTCGTTGGGGAAGGGGATGACGCTGGCGCCCGGGTCGAAGGTGGCCTCCGGGTGGTCCATGATGGTGAAGGTCCACAGGAGGACGATGTCCTCGCGCTTCACGCTGAACTGCTCGGAGATCTCCTTGATGATGGGGGCGTAGCCGCGGCGCAGCTGCTCCAGGCGCAGGGCGCTGGCCGTCTGGTCCGCCAGGCGCGCGGCGGGCTCCGTCACCGTGGACGGGATGAGCTCGGTGGCCGTCTGGCAGTCCGGCGCCTCCAGGTCATCGCAGGTGACCAGGGGCTCGGTGGAGCTGGCGAAGGCCCACGTGGCGGACGGGATGACCGGCTTGCCGGCCGTCGTCTTCACGCCGTTGTTGCCGCCGATGATGGCCACCGCGTAGCGGCCACCCTTGGGCCAGCCACCGGGGAGCGGCGGGGCGATGGTGATGAGCTGCGTTTCCGGGTTGTAGACGATGGCGCTGGGCGTCGCCGGCTTCGCCAGCGGCGTGCCCGCGTACACGTCGATGAGCTTGACCGTGTCCGCGTTGACCGTCTCCGGGTTCAGGTTCCGGATGAGGGTCGTCGCGCTGACGGTGATGGGGAAGCCGTTGAGCGAGTTCACGTAGTCACGCGTGAACTCCTGCTCCGCCGCCGAGGCCTGAGGGTTGATGGGCGCGTTGACCCGCCCGTTGACGATGGCGAGGTCGTTGGGCGACGGAACGACGGGCGGCGAGCCGGTCGGGTCGAACTCCGCCACGACGGAGTCTTCGGGGCTTCGCGGTGGATCCTGGGCGATGTCGGGTGCACAGGCCGAGGCGCCCAGGGCGAACGCCCCGAGGAACAACACCTTTCTCATGGGTACAACCCCCTCCAAGTCCTGGGTTGGGATGACTGGACTGGAAACGTCCATGGCGTACCACGTCCCTGGGTTGGCAGGAAGGCGCGGGACTTGACGCGTCGTGTCAGTCGTGCATTCGCGTGCAGGAGGCTGCGACCGTCTGTCTTTGACACGGTGCGCAGCGGAGGCCTGGTGTGTTCGGCATTGACGGTCTGTCTTTGACACGCTGCGTGGTGGACCCTGCCCGGTTACGCTGCCGCGCATGAACCGACTCTTGGGTGTGCTGGTGGCAACAGTGGCGATGGTGGCGCAGGCGGAGGACGCGGGCGGGCTGACGTGGACGGCGCCGGCGGAGTGGGCGGTGCAGGGGCCCCGGCCGATGCGCGCGGCGACGTACAGGATTCCCGCGGTGAAGGGGGACACGGAGGGCGCCGAGCTGGCCGTCTTCTACTTCGGCCAGGGGCAGGGCGGCGCCGTGGACGCCAACGTCAAGCGCTGGGTGGGGCAGTTCCAGACGGCGGACGGCAAGCCCCTCACGAAGGAGGCGAAGACGAAGACGGAGAAGGTCAACGGCATGCCGCTGACCACGGTGGACGCGAAGGGGACGTACACGGGCGGCGGGCCGATGATGGGCCCCTCCACGCCCAAGCCCGGCTACCGGCTGCTGGGCGCCATCGTCGAGGGCTCCCAGGGCGCCGTCTTCTTCAAGCTGACGGGCCCGGAGAAGACGGTGGCCGCTTCGGAGAAGCCCTTCCGCAAGCTGCTGGAGTCGGTGAAGCCGCAGTAGCCCGCGGGGCTACTTCGTGCCGCTCGCGGGCTTCGCCTGGCCCTTGGCCTTGGTGCCGCCCGCGAGCGCGCGCTCCACCTTCGCCGCCGGCGTACGCTTGGAGGGCAGGTCCGGCGTCAGCAGCACCTCGATGCGCCGGTTGCGCGCGCGGCCCTGCGGGGTGGCGTTGCTGGACACCGGCCGCATCTGGCCGTAGCCCGCCGCCACCAGGCGCCGCGCCGGCACGCCGCCGGTCTCTTCCAGGAAGCGCACCACGTTCACCGCGCGCGCCACCGACAGCTCCCAGTTGCTGGGGAAGGTGGCCTGGAGCTTCTGCGACGGCGGCGCGTCGTCCGTGTGGCCCGACACCTGGATGGACTTGTCCTCCACCTTGGCCAGCACGCTGCCCAGCCGCGTCAGCACCTCCTGCCCGCGCGGGCTGATGCTCGCGTCACCGGAGTCGAAGAGCACCTTGTCCACCAGGTCCACCTGGATGCGGCCCTCGGCCTGGGACAGGCGGATGGCGCCCTCGGCGATCTCCGCCTTCATCTTGTCCTCCAGGTCCTCGTAGGTGGCCTTCAGCTTGGCCAGCTCCGCCTCCTGCTCCTGCACCGTCTGGCTGAGCTGCGCCTTCTCCGAGCTGAGCTGCTCCTTCTCCGTGGCCAGCTGGGCGCGCTCGGCCTCCAGCGCCGCCAGCTTCTGTTCGAGCTGGAGCCGCGCGGCCTCCGCGTCCCGCGCGCGCGTGGAGGATTCCATGGCCGCCTGGCGGGACTGCTCCGCCAGCGCATCGGCCTTGGTCGTGCCACGGTGCGCGAGGAACAGCACGCCGGCCGACATCAGCGCCACCAGCGCCGTCACCAGCCAGGGCACCCAGGGCCGTCCGTGCTGGGCCTGGCTGTGCTGCGTGGACTCCGTCATGTCGCGACCTCCGAGGGGGACTTCAGGGGGAACGCGCGCCACCGTAGCGAGACGGGCTGGGTGTGCTTCAAGGCGCTCCGGTGTGCGCAGGTGTCTGGCGGTGCAAGGTTGCAGCAGTGTCAGAAGGAGGCCGTGCGCTCCGCACACCGCGTCGCCGGGGCCCGGCCTGGGAGCGAATGCGCGTCACCGGCGCTGCGCTGCGCGGCGCGGATGGACGGGGTGCGCGGGACGTGGGTGGACCCCAGGCGCGCGGTGCCTCGCTGGGGTCCACCCTCCCGCTTGGGGAGTGCCACGAGCGGGCATCGCGCTTCGGGTGACGGCTGATGGACGGAGCGCCCGGCTGGATGCTCCTCCAGCGAACACCCGTCCGGAGTGACTGGCGGCTGGCTGACGGCTGGAACCCGGGGGTGGGCTGCAATCCCACGCGGACGCCACAGCCTTTGGGCAAAGGCCCCCGGGCCTGCTGGCGTTCATTCATGGGGGCGGAGGAGGCGTGGCATGAAGGCAGTGGCGATCATCCTCGCTGCGGGTGAGGCCCGGCGGATGGCCCACCCCAAGGCGCTTATCGAGCACGAGGGAGGCAAGAGCTTCCTCCAGTCCCTGGCATCCACCTTTGGCAAGGCGGGGGCCATGGTGCTTGGCGTGGTGGGGAAGGACTCCGAGGCCGTGCGCGAGCAGCACCCGGGGCTGGACCTGGTGGAGTCGGAGCGGTGGCAGGAAGGGCCGCTGCTGTCGGTGAAGGCGGGGCTCGACGCCGCGCTGGAGTCGGAGGCGGACGTGGTGCTGCTGCACCCGGTGGACATGCCGGCGCTGCGGGCGTCCACGCTCAAGTCGCTCCTGAAGATGGCGGGCGACTCGGACGAGCTGCTCAGGCCCGAGTTCGAGGGCGCGCCGGGCTGGCCGCTGGTGCTCTCCCGGAGCGCGGCGGAGCGGCTGCGCGCCGCGGAGGGCCAGCAGCTGGAGCCCGCGCTGGCGGCGATGAAGGTGCGCCGCGTGCCGGTGAAGGACCCGGGCGTGGTGGTGAACATCAACACGCCGGAGACGTACGAGCGCCTCTTCGGCATGCAGCCCCGGCTGGCGCCTCCACCCAAGCGGCGCGGCAAGCGCGGCGCGGGCCCGGCGACCTCCAACGTGGCGGACCTGGGAGGTGGCTCGGCCCCCATGGCGGCGGCGTCCGACGAGTAACACGCCCGGCGCTCCGCCAGGCTGGAGCCCGCCGTCACGGGGCTCCAGTCCGTGCGCGTCTCGCGCGTCAGAGCGTGATGCCGATTCCCAGGTAGGGCCCGGTGAGTCGTTCGACGTGCTCCTCGCCATCCAGATAGCCGGCGTCGTTGAGGTAGAGGGTGCGCCAGCCGCCGCGCAGGTTCAGCGCGCCCAGGTGCAGGGCCAGGCCAGCCTGCGCGTCCACCTGCCGGTGCGGGAAGGGCACCGCCTGAACGCGGGCCTCGACGTCCACCGGCGAGGGGCCGATGCAGGCCTCCACGGAGGCGCCGAAGCTGGGGCCCGCGAAGATGATGTCCGGCGCGTGCGCGCTCGCGATGCCGGCCTCCAGCCGCAGCCGGCCCCGCGGTCCCGCCCACAGCGCCGCGGTGGCGTGCGCGCTGAGCAGGGTGATGCGGTCGGTGGTGTCCGAGCCGTCCGCCGCGCGAAGAGACAGGCCCGTCATGCGCGCGTCCAAGCCCAGGCGCCGCCCATCCATGGCCATGAAGAGCCCCATGGCGCCGCCGCTGTCGTGCAGCCAGTCGCCCTGCACGCCCATGCGCACGAGGAGCCGCACAGCGTCGTCCTGCTCCTGCTCCACGCGGGGCGGCGTGCCCACGTAGCCGAGGCGCGAACCCGTGGCGCCCGCGACGGCCCCCGCGACGAGGTAGCCCGGGGGCACGGGGCGCACGCGCGCCGTCCGCCTCCGGGGGGCGTCCGCTCCCCGGGACTCGCGCGGCTGGCCGATGGCCGTGGCCGGGTGGGCACGTCGGCCGGATGCCGGCGAGCCTTCTCGGGGCTGGCCCATGTCGCTGGCCGGATGCGCGCGGGCGTGCGGAGCCGGCGAGGGCGAGGCGGAGGAGGCCTCGCGCGAGCTCGCCTCGCCGCTGGACGTGGCGCCTCGCTTGCCGAAGCGCGCCTCGGCGGGCGCGGGGCCCAGGGCAGCGAGGGCTCCGGCCGCGAGCGCGGCGTACAGCACGGCCTTGGATGGGGGCAAGGTCCACTCCTCGTGGGGGCTGAGGGAGCGCGGATTGAAGCGTTTCGCGCTGCCTCGGACCATGGGCCTCCGGGTATGGCGCGCCGTCCACCAGCGATACCTGTGTGGCGGCGGACACCGTTGCTCCGCGTGGCCGTGGGAGGCGTCACCCGATGATGCGTTGGCGCAGCTGCGCGCGGATGAACGCTTCGCCGGGACGCAGGTGCCGGTGATGGCGGCGGAGCCCGGCTCAGTAGGTGAGGCCCAGCCCGAGGAAGGGGCCGTGGAACGTGTCGACGTGGGAGACGCCATCCACGTAGCCGGCGTCGTCCAGCACCATGCCGCGGTAGCCGCCGCGCAGCACCACCGCGCCCAGGTGCAGCGCCAGCGCGGCGGTGGCGTCCACCTGCCGGTAGGGGAAGGGCGTCACCTGCATGCGGGCCTCCAGGTCCAGGGGGCCGGCGATGCAGGCCTCCAAGGACATGCCCAGGCTGGGACCCACGAAGGTGATGTCCGGCGCGTGCGCGGTGCTGACGCCGGCCTCCACGCGCAGGCGCGCGCGCTCGTGTGAAATGAGCGCCCAGGTGAGGTGCGACTGCGTCAGGGCGATGGTGTCCGAGCCGCTCGTCCCGTCCTCCGTGGGCAGGCCCAGGCCCGTCAGCCGCAGGTCCACGCCGAAGCGCCGGCCTTCCAGTCCGAGGAACAGGTCCGCTCCGCCGCCGCCTTCGCCGACAGGCCCACCCTGGATGCCCAGGCGGAAGGACAGCGGCGCCGCATGGCGGTCACCGCGCAGCTCCGGCGTCACACCCATCCGGTGGTTGCCGGAGAGGAAGAGGAAGGAGAGCCAGTGCGCCGACACCACGTCCGAGCCACCGCTCACGTACCGCCGGCTGCCCGAGGAGCGCGGGCGGGAGGTGCGGCGAGGCGCGTCGTCATCGTCATCCGAGCCGATGGCGGAGGCGCCGTGCTCCCTGTCATCCCTGTCCTTCTTGGAGTCGCTCTTGGCCGGCCGTGAGCGCTTGCCGAAGCGCGCCTCGGCCGTCGTCGGACCCAGTCCCAGTCCGAGCGCGAGGAGGGCACACAGCACGGTCCGGATTGAGAACACGGGGTCAGCTCCTGAAGGTGGGCCGGGGATGCGGCCGCCGGACACCTGGACGCCTGGCTGCCTCGGATTATTCAAAACGGAGCGCTCCGTGGGCGGCCGACGCCCCATGCCCGCGGTACCGCGGGGCTGGGCAAGGCGCCTGTGGATGCGGGGGCAACGGGCCGTCAGCGCCGGCCGCGCGCCTTGGCCTTCGCTACGCGCCGGGGCTCGGGCTTGCTCGGGGGCGCCGGCGCCTGGAGGGCGGTGGTGCACGCCGCGGTGGCCGTCACCGCCGCCGCGTAGGCGGCGTGGTGCTGCTGCTCCAGCGTTCGCAGCCGGCGCGACATGGCCTCGCGCAGGGCCTGGAGCTCCGCGACGCGGGCCTCGGACTCGGCCGCCTCGCGCGCCAGCGCGTCGTTGCGCTCCGCCAGGGCGGAGATGGAGCGCGACCCGGCCAGGGCCGCCGTGGTGGCGAGCAGCACCGCGCCCACCAACAGACCCCATGGCAGCCACGCCCGGCGCGGGGGCGCCGACTCGTTTCGCTGCATCGCTTCCATGAGCGCGAGGTTAGCGGGCTTCGTGGGGTAGGCTTCAAGGCGAGGACGTGGGAGTCCGCGGCACCTGCGCCCGGGGCCGCCGCGGCACGAAGCGCGCGCCCGGGCCCAGCGGGGGCGCCTCCACCGTCAGCTCGCCGCGTGGGCGCGGGCAGGCTGGCGGGGGGAGATGCAGCGCCCCAGCCTCAGCCGCCCGGTGCGGATGCCCACCGAGCTCGACAGGCGCGTGGTTGATGCAGGCGGGCTTGATTCGGGGGCCGTGGGTGAGGCCTCATCCGGCCCCTTTCCTTCAACTTCGGGAGCCGGTGGTCTGATGGCGATTGCGTGCGTGGTGCTGGACTTCGACGGAACCTTCACGGACGTGGCGGCGGAGAGCGCGCCCTTCCTGCAGCATTTCCGGCAGGGCCTGGCGGCGGCGGTGGGTGCGGAGGTGGAGTCCGCCTGGGAGGAGGAGGTCGCCGCGCTGCGCGCGGGCGCGGACTCGCTGGGCTGGGATTTGGGCGGCCGGGTGGTGGCGCCCGCCACGGCGGACCCGTACCTGACGGCCACCTGCACGGCGCACCGCCTCATGCAGCGCTTCGGACAGGGCGAGGACGAGGCCCGCCGCTGCGAGGTGGTGCAGAAGCTCTACCGCGAGGCGTATGCGCACTCGGCCACCGCCTTCAAGCCGGAGGCGAAGGAGGTGCTGGAGGCGCTGGTGGCCACGGGCCTGCCGGTGACGGTGGTGACGAACGCGCACACCGACCTGGTGGAGAAGAAGCTGGACCAGCTGGCGCCCAAGGGCCGCGAGAAGCTGACGGTGTCCGGGGACGCGCGCAAGTTCCTGCTGGACGCGCCGGACGCGCCGGACGCCCGCTTCTCCGCGGTGCCGGAGACGCAGACGCTGGACGGCGTGCTGCGCCGCCCCGTCTACCTGCGCCGGGGCCGCTACTTCGAGGCCCTCAAGCGCGTCTGGGAGACCACGGGCGCCACGCCGGAGCAGACGCTGGTGGCCGGTGACATCTACGAGCTGGACCTGGCGCTGCCCGCCGCCCTGGGCGCGCACGTGCAGCTGGTGGCCCGCGACAACGTGCTGCCCTACGAGCTGAAGGCGGTGGAGCAGCTGGGCCCCCGCGGCGGCGTGGACCGCAGCCTGCACGCGGTGGTGCGGCGCCTGCGCTGAGCGCCCGCGGCGCGGAAAACACGAAGCCCCGCCTCCCAGTGAAGGGAGCGCGGGGCTCGGGTGTCACGGGGCCCTGAGGGGCCCCGCGCCGTGTCCGGCTCAGGCCTTGGCGCCCGGCGTCGGCTGGAAGACCTCGTTGAACTCGGTGATGGCCTTGTTCAGCGCCGCCTTGGTGTCGGCGGTCAGCTCGCGCTTGGACGCCAGGTCCTTGGCGATGTCCGGGTGCTTGCCGTCGGCGAACTCCAGGAACTCACGCATCCAGCGGACCACGTCGCCCACGGGGATGTCGCGAATCCAGCCGCGCTTCTTGGAGTCCTCGCGGTTGGTGGCGGCGTAGATCTGCATGACCTGCTTCTCGACGGGCATGGGCTCGTACTGGCCCTGCTTGAGCAGCTCCACCATGCGGGCGCCGCGCGCCAGCGTCTCCTGGGTGGCCTTGTCGAGGTCGGAGCCGAACTGGGCGAAGGCGGCCAGCTCGCGGTACTGCGCCAGCTCCAGCTTCATGGTGCCGGCCACCTGCTTCATGGCCTTGATCTGCGCGGCCGAACCGACGCGGGACACGGAGAGGCCCACGTTGATGGCCGGGCGGACGCCGGCGAAGAAGAGGTCCGTCTCGAGGAAGATCTGCCCGTCGGTGATGGAGATGACGTTCGTCGGGATGTACGCCGACACGTCGCCGGCCTGCGTCTCGATGATGGGGAGCGCGGTGAGCGAACCGGCGCCCTCCTCGTCGGACAGCTTGGCGGCGCGCTCCAGCAGGCGGCTGTGCACGTAGAACACGTCACCGGGGTACGCCTCGCGGCCCGGCGGACGGCGCAGCAGCAGCGAGAGCTGGCGGTACGCCACGGCCTGCTTGGACAGGTCGTCGTACACGATGAGCGCGTGCATCTTGTTGTCGCGGAAGTACTCGCCCATGGCCACGCCGGCGTACGGCGCGAAGAACTGCATGGGGGCCGGGTCGGAGGCGTTGGACGCCACCACCGTGGTGTACTCCATGGCGCCGAAGCGGGTGAGCTTCTCCACCACCTGGGCCACCGTCGACTGCTTCTGGCCGATGGCCACGTAGATGCAGTAAACGTTCAGGCCCTTCTGGTTGATGATGGTGTCGATGGCGACGGCCGTCTTGCCCGTCTGGCGGTCACCGATGATGAGCTCGCGCTGACCACGGCCCACCGGCACCAGCGCGTCCAGCGCCTTGATGCCCGTCTGCAGGGGCTCGTGCACGCTCTTGCGGGACACGATGCCGGGCGCCTTCACCTCCAGGCGGCGCGTCTCGGTGG
>Ga0182745_1000832_pt1 | contig 31852 bp, 22 predicted proteins | sample eDN3rd30CKraftBY_FD_128523 | JGI IMG/M metagenome (GOLD analysis project Ga0182745, IMG submission 128523) | Enriched backyard soil microbial communities from Emeryville, California, USA - eDNA 3rd pass 30_C Kraft BY (version 2) (version 2) | ecosystem: Environmental > Terrestrial > Soil >... | reverse complement strand
ATTTCTGTCGTTGACCGTGAATTTTGTCCATCGATCGCCGCATCGGAAATGAAGGCTTTGTATGGAATCGAACACTGAGGGTCAGCCTTCTTGTCGCTGCGCGACCCGGCCAATTCTGGCCGGGCCACCCGGGAAGTTATTTCGAGACTGGTCCTAAAATCCCCTCACCGACAGGTGATACGTTTGAGGTCTGATGTCTATGCTGATGTCTACATCGCCGAAACCGTTTGGGCATCGGCGAGTCACCGGCACATCGATCTTCATCCACCGGGACTGTCTTCTATGCGTAAATCGGAATATTCCTCATAAGCCGAAAATAGGAAATAAACAGAAAAATTACTGCAAAAATAGAGGGAAGTGACCTGTCGCCTGAGGCCGAAGAATTGCGCCAAGCCGTTCTTTCGAGGGAAAGCGGAAAGACTTCCTGAACTTCCGCATGAGGCAGCGGTTGCGAACGGTCCCGGAAGTCGATCTGATAGTGAGAATCCCTGACACGATTTCGCACCCATTGTGGAAACGTGTCAGGACAGGATGGTCGCATCACGACCAGGACAGAGTGTTCGAGACAGTCTGTTCGAACGACTCGCGGATTCCCACGTCCAGGACTTGCCATGCTGTTTCGTTCTTTGCTGCAGACGTTGTTTTTTGTCGCCGCCACTTTCGGCGTGATCTCGATACCGTTTCCGACTGCGCACGCGCAGAGCCTTCGGGTGACGACCCCGAATGAAAATGAACTGAATCGCCAGGGGTTGACCATGTCCTGGTGGGGGCAAGCAGCAGTTCGCTCCAGTCAGGAACGGGTGACCTTCTTTACTGCAGATGAACAGAACGTTTATGTGCAGTCGACTTCAGGAGTTCTGACATCGTTTCAGGGAGAATCCGGACGTCGGCTTTGGGCTCAGTTGATCGGAAGCCCCAATCAGCATGGATTCGCCGCGACATCCGGTGACGATGACGTTCTGATCGCATTGGGAATGAAGGTCTATGCCTTTAATAAAGTGAGCGGCGTCCCTCGCTGGGAACTGACACTTCCGTCTCCCCCTTCGACTTCTCCCAAGGAAGATGAACGCTTTCTTTATGTCGGAACGGTCGACGGGATGATGCGGGCATACGATGTTCAGAAAATACGATCACTCGCCAAAAAGGCCATGCTACCGCAGTGGACAAATCGGGCCGAATTATGGACTTACAAGATGATGGCACCGTCGAATTCGACCCCCATTCCAGTCGAAAACGATGTCGTCTTCGCCAGTGAGCGAGGGAACATCTACCGTAAAACCGGCGAACCGAACAAGCTGCTCTTTAACATTGAGATGAAAGTTCCTCTCAGCGCTCCGATCACGTATTCACGAGATTACGTTTTCGCGGCAGATGTCCGGTCGCGACTCTCGTGCAACAGTATTCACGATGGGAGTCCACTCTGGACGTTCAGCAGTGGTGCTCCAGTGAGAATGCAACCGCGCGTTGTAGGAAAGCAGATTTTCGTCGCTCCTTTGAACGCGGGGCTGTTCGCTCTGAATATCACCACCGGACTGATTCTCTGGAAACAGCCGTTGGCGACTGATGTTGTTGCCGTGACGGACACCCGGGTTTATGCCAGTGATCCAAACAAAAATCTGCTGATTCTCGATCGCAACTCCGGGAAACTTCTGGGACAACTTCGCATGACGGAATTTTCCGTTCGGGTTCATAACGATCGGACGGACCGCATTTATCTTGCGACACCGGGAGGAACAGTCGTCGCTCTGCGGGAAATGACATCTGAGTTCCCGCTCTACCATTTGTATCCGGAGCGTCGCCCCATTCTCCCGATGTTTGCTCCGGAAGACGGTGAAGAAGAGGAAGCAAAGCCAAAAACAGACGAAGCAGCCGAGTCATAATCGCAGTATCTGTTTGAAACCGGGAGGGGGAAGCTCCTGCTGAGCCACATGAAAGATCAAGCGATCTCCTGGATTGCGGATCGGCAGGAGCCTCTCCCTCCCGACGATCGTCGACCATGGTGCACTTTCAATAAAGCGAAAGCCCTGCCCGTTGTGATCCTCCTTGCAGTCAGGTTGATGTTGCTGGTGATCTGCCTGGGATCGCTGATGACCGGGCAGGAACTGCAGGCTTCATTTCGAGTGGTCGGATACTTGCCGGACTACCGTGCCCGCAAGTTTGATCCTGATCAGGCCGCTTTTCTGACGGATCTGATTCTCTTCGCAGCCGAACCGACTCCGGATGGCGGGATTGATCTCGGAAACCTGAAAAATGCCCCATGGGAATCATTTGAAACCGCCCGCAGCCGTCATGGGGTGAGACTGTTCCTTTGCCTGGGAGGTTGGGGGCGGTCGGACCATTTCTCCAGAGCGGTCCTTTCTCCTGCCGCTCGCACGCGGCTGGTCATCTCCATTGTGAATCTGTTGCGTCAAAAGCGTCTGGATGGACTCGATCTGGATTGGGAACACCCTAAAGGAGCCGCCGAACAGGCCGCGTATGCCATTCTTCTGGAAGAGTTGAAGAACGCTTTTCGTCCTCACGGTTTAAAGCTGTCGCTGACGATTGCCCCTTGGAAAGAGATTCCGTCACGAGGCTACGCCGCGGCCGACTGGATTCAACTGATGTGCTACGACTACGGCCAGCGTCACTCCACATTTGAGCAGGCAAAAAAAGACGTGCAAACCTGGATCGACAAAGGAATTCCACCAGAGAAACTCGTGCTGGGGCTCCCGTTTTATGGTCGTAATATTGAAGACCGCAAAAAGGCCATCACTTACGCGGAGGTCCAGCGTCGGTATCAGACACCCCCTGAATCAGACGAAACAGCAGGCTACTTCTTTAACGGACCGGCGATGATTCGTCGTAAAACCCGACTGGCCATTGAGAACCAGATCGGGGGAGTAATGGTCTGGGAACTCGGTCAGGATACCAGAGACGACACATCCCTCCTGAAAGCCATTCAGGAGGAACGTTCGACTCCTGCCAGAACCAGCCCGAAATGGCGGGCTCCCATTCGCCAGATTCCTCGACGACTCCCCTCTTCTTCGAAATGAGATCACAATCGATTTGAGATGGAGGGGGCTCTTCTCACTGAGGAATTTCTCGATGAGGACCATTTTTTTGATTTTTCCGGTGGATTCTCTTCTTTTTATCCGTTCAGCTTATTGGAGAGAGCCGCAATACCGGGGCCATGTCTGCCTGATCTGCGGATCATGACAGCAACGAGTCACAGGAAAAGCCGGATTCGTCAATCCCGGACGACATTTTGATTGCCAGCGGTTCTCACGGATCGATACCATCTCTGTACGGCGTATTGCTTTGGTCGCTGTGCGCATTGCGTAAAGCCTGAAGGGACGGAATCTGGTCCGCCGGTTTCGTTCGCCCAACAATTCCACTGACGTCCCATGGCCGGATCATCCGGCAGGAAACCCCTCAAGAGGTTGCGTATGTCTTTCTGCAAAACCACCTTTCTGACGCTCGCATCCGTGATGCTTGTTTCCGGGTTTGCTCAGGCTGAGACCAAATCCAAAGCCGATCCTAAATCGAAACCTAAGCTGCTTCTGCGATCCGAATTCGACCCAACGGCGAAGAAAGTGGACATGTTCTCCGCCATGGAGGAAGAGCAGATCGATGTCCGAATTGTGGCGAAGAATTCTACCGGCGGTGCCATCTACATCGAAAACAAGACCGAAGAACCTCTGACCGTTCAGGTTCCCGACGGATTCGTTGCTGTTCCTGTGAACTCCCAATTCGGTGGAATGGGTGGAGGCATGGGTGGTATGGGAGGCATGGGCGGCGGGATGGGAGGCATGGGTGGTGGAATGGGTGGTATGGGAGGCGGCGGCCAGCAAGCCATGGGTGGCGGCATGGGCGGAGGGATGGGTGGCGGTATGGGTATGGGTGGCGGCATGGGCGGAGGGATGGGTGGCGGCATGGGAGGCGGCGGTATGGGAGGCTTCTTCTCGATTCCTCCCGAACGAACCTTGAAAGTTCCTTTCGCGTCCGTCTGCCTGAACCATGGGCTGCAGGATCCGACTCCACGATCCAAGTACCGCGTGATTCCCATGGAACAATACACCAACGATCCAACACTTCAGGCCTTGATTACTCTGGTCGGAACCGGACGTTTGAATCAGCAGGCTGCTCAGGCTGCCACTTGGAACATCTCCAGTGGAATGTCCTGGCAGCAACTCGCCAACAAGCCTCGTAACGCGATTCCAGGGCCGGGACAAACTTATTTCTCACAGCAGGATTTGATGGCCGCCCAGAATATTCTGGGAGCCGCTCAATCTGTTGCCGCTGCAAGAGTTCATGAACAGGAACAGTCTGGCGAGAAGAAGCCAGCCCCGCAGAATCCTCCCCGGATGCTGCAGACCCGGTAATCAGGGATCCGGTTTTTCCAGCCAGAGATGAACCATGAAAGCGGGCACGGTCATGACCGTGCCCGTACCGTTTTCACCTTGTCCTGTTTTTCCCCGACACCTTCCAGTTGAAGTTTGACCTTCTGATGTCCTCTCTTCCTGCGTCTCCGAGTTACACCCCGGAATGGTATGAGTCGATGAAAGCGACTCTGGGCGAAGGAGCGTGCCGACAACTGGGGATCTATGCGATCCCTGAAGACTTTGTTCTATCCGTCGTGATTCCGGTTTATAACGAATTTCATACGCTGCCGGTCTTACTTGAGAAGGTTCGTTCCGTTCCCTTGAAGAAAGAGATTCTGCTCGTCGACGACATGAGCAAAGACGGGACACGAGATCTGCTGAAAGAGTATGCGGAAAAGGACTGGAACGATCCTTTGAATCGGATCGTGGTGACTTTTCATGATCGCAACAAAGGAAAAGGAGCCGCCGTCAAAACAGGCTTCGGCATGGCGACGGGAGATGCCGTCATTATTCAGGATGCCGACCTTGAGTATGACCCCGCCGAAATTCCCCGATTACTTCAACCCATCGTAGAAGGTCGGGCGGATGTCGTCTTTGGAAGTCGCTTTCTGGGAGACCAGCCGCATCGTGTGCTGTACTTCTGGCACTATGCCGGAAACAAATTTCTGACGATGCTTTCCAACTGCTTCACCAATCTGAACCTGACCGACATGGAAACCTGCTACAAGCTGTTCCGTAGAGAGGTAATTCAGCAGATCGCTCCAAAACTGAAGCAGAACCGATTCGGGATCGAACCGGAAATCACGGCCCGAGTTGCCAGAATGCGTTGTCGTATCTTTGAAATGTCGATCAGCTACGACGGCCGAACCTACGATCAGGGAAAAAAGATCGGCGCCAAAGACGGCTTTCAGGCGATCTGGTGCATCATTCGCTACGGGTTGTCTGAGTAGTGCCTTGTCAGGCTTCAAACTTCGGGTTGTCTCACATGTTCCGCGGCTCGTTGGCCGCTCCCGTTTCGATTCTTCCACCCTCATTTTGAATGCTGACGCAACACTAGGTCTGGTTTTCCAACTCTTCTCTTCATCTTGATCATGGTTCAACGCCTGATCATGTCTTCATGTTGGCGTGTTGCAACAATTCCAGCGGAAGGACGCGCTGCAACTGGACGATTTCTTGCCGGGTTCTATGATTCAACTGAAGACAAAGCGTATCAGTTTGAATGAATCTTGCTGGAGACCATTGGCGTGGCAAATCTGTTTCAGGAATTCCGGCTGAAGGATGTGACCTTACGGAACCGGATCGCAGTGGCTCCGATGTGCCAGTATTCTTCCGAAGATGGCTTTCCCAATGACTGGCATCTGGTGCATCTCGGTTCCCGTGCCGTTGGCGGGGCAGGATTGGTGGTTGTGGAAGCAACGGCTGTTTCTCCTGAAGGACGCATCAGTCCCGCTGACAGCGGCATCTATTACGATGACCATGTGGAACCCTTTTCCCGAATTGTCCGGTTTCTGAAACAGCATGGAGCGGTTCCTGGAATTCAGATTGCGCATGCCGGTCGGAAGGCCAGTGCCCAGCGTCCCTGGGAAGGGGATGCCCATATTGAAACCGGAAACGGAGGATGGGACACCATTGCTCCGTCTGCGATCCCGTTCGGGGGGAATCTCGGGAAGGTTCCTCAAGAGATGACCGTTCAGGACATCTCCCGAGTGCAGCAGGATTTCGTCACCGCCGCCCAGCGGGCCTTGTCTGCTGGATTCGAATGGCTGGAAATCCACTTCGCTCATGGTTATCTCGCTCACGAATTCTATTCCCCGTTTTCGAACCATCGGACGGACAGCTACGGCGGCAGCTTCGGGAACCGCATCCGTTTTCTTGTGGAGACCTTCACTGCCGTTCGTCAGGTCTGGCCGGAACGGTTTCCACTGACGATCCGGCTTTCCGTGACCGACTGGATTGAAGGAGGAGTGACCGTTGAGGAGTCCATCGAACTGGTTCGACAATTGAAAGCATTGGGACTGGATCTGCTCGACGTCAGTCATGGATTTGTGGTTCCGGACATCTCGCAGATTCCATGGGGGCCCGGCTTCCTGACCCCGATTACCGGACGCATTCGCCGGGAAGCAGATATTCCGACCGCCGCAGGCTGGATGATTACCACTCCTCAGCAGGCGGAAGAGGCGATTCGCGACGGACAGGCCGATCTGGTGATGCTGGCCAGAGAGTTGTTGAGGGATCCCTATTGGCCTTATCACACCGCCAAAGCATTGGGAGATCCCAAAGCAGAAACCATTCTCCCGGCCCAATATGCCCGGGCCGTTGCAAGATGACCGAATCCTCAGAGGGCTTCTTCCGCATGGAAACCATCGAAATTGGTCTAAGTTTGTGGTGTCATTCTCAGTGACGTCCTGTAACATTGATGCATTGAATGAACGCAAAGTTTTGTAAGGAACCCGGCCTTGATGACCAGTCGAGCAGTTTGCATCCTGCTGCTGGCCATCCTCTTTGCCGGCCTGTCCCCAGTGCGGGCGCAGGCACAAATCGACCCTGAAGACGATGCCCTGCGCGAGCGGGTATTGCAGGCGATTGCCGCTGGTCAGAAATCCTTGATCGTCAGTCAGAAACGGGATGGAAGCTGGCCCAATACGCATTACATGAGCAATGATATCGGCCTGACTTCACTAGCCGTGCTTGCGTTGCTGAACTCCGGTCTCCCTGCCGACAGCGAACCGGTTCGACGTGCGATCGGCTGGTTGAAACGCCCGGAGTCGAATCCCGACCGAACCTATGATCTCGCGATGGCGATCATGGCACTGGCAGCGTCTGACGATCCAACCGTAAAGGGAAAGATCGCACGAATGGCCCAGCAGCTGGAAGAATACCAGCAACGGGGAAACGGAGCAGGAGCCTGGGGGTATCGCAACGAATCGCACTGGGACAATAGTAATACCCAGTTCGCAATTCTCGGACTGAAGGAAGCAGCCGATGTCGGTGTCCGAATTGACCGTGAAACATGGCAACGGTCGCAGGATCATTTTCTGGGGAACCAGCAGGGACCGCTCAATCTTCCGAATGGGGCTCCGTGGGGGTATGTTCCCGGGGCGGGAGCTTCTGGAAGTATGACCGTCGCTGGAATCGCTTCACTGTCGATCACTCGAACGATGCTGGTTGATGACAGCAATGTCAGTGCAGACGGACAGATTGATTGTTGTCGTCTCAAAGAAGAACCCGCTGACGCCGCCATCGAAGCCGGCCTGAGATGGCTCACGTCTCACTTTCGGGTGCGATCGAATCCCGGTTCTGAGCACTGGCCGTTGTACTATCTTTACGGACTCGAACGGGCAGGACGGTTCACAGGACAACGCCTCTTCGGAAACCATGACTGGTATCGCGAAGGGGCAGAGTTTCTTGTCACCACTCAGAACGTACGTGACGGAACCTGGCAAAGCCGACAGGAAGACGCGGTCGCCGGAACGAGTCTGGCGTTGTTGTTTCTCTCGAAAGGTTTATCACCAGTCGTTATCAATAAACTGAAATACGGTCCGCGAAATCCCCAGACAGACGACATTATCGGGCGGGACTGGACCCGTCATGTTCGTGACATTGCCAATCTTGTCGATTACACATCTCGCCAACCCGGTTGGCCCCGACTGCTGACATGGCAAGTGGTCGATCTCCGTACTGCCGCAGCTGGAGAAGGGGTCTCTGCTTTACTGCAAAGCCCAATTCAATTCATGAGCGGAACAGAACGACCGGACGCCATTGAAGGGCGCGAACTGGAACTGTTGCGAAACTATCTCGTTCAGGGAGGCTTTCTGTTCGCGGTTCAGAACTGCAATAGCTCGTCATTCGATGACGGGTTTCGTGAACTGGTCCGCAAGCTCTTTGACGGACAGTACGAACTTCGCAAGCTCCCACCGACACATGATGTCTACCGGAGCGAAAATGTCTTTCCTCCTGACACCGATGTCCCGGAGTTATGGGGAGTCGATTTCGGATGCCGGACAGCCATTATTTATGCTCCCTTCGACCATGCCTGCCGGTGGGATAAATGGATGCGCTATGATCCGCCACGCCGGACAGTTGCAGTGAAAACACAAGTGGATCGTTCGATGAAGCTCGGGCTGAACGTGATCGCCTATGCCACGGGACGAGAGTTACAGGATAAGTTACAGCGCCCCAAAAATCTGACTCCTGCCGAGTTGACACGTATTGGAGGAGGCTCCTTGACGATTGCCCGACTCCGCCATACCGGGGGGTGGGACACAGCTCCTAATGCACTCCGTCGCCTGCAACAGGCGCTTGACGCGGTGAACATCGAAGTCGCAGCCGAAACCCCGACATTGGCGGCGACGGACGCCGCGCTGTTCAGTTTCCCGTTACTTTATCTGCATGGGCGCAAGAACTATCAACTCAGTCCGGAAGAACTTGAGAAATTGAAACAGTATTTAGAGAACGGAGGCTTTCTCTTTGCCGACGCCTGTTGTGGGTCAACCCAGTTCGACGACAGCTTCCGTAAAATGATTGAGCAATGTCTGGGGCAGAAGCTCGAACGCATTCCACTTGATGACGAACTTTATCGTCTCGAACTGGGATACGATATCCGTCGGGTCAAACGTCGCATGCCGATCGGCGGTGCTGGACTCGCCTCGGAAGAAACCGTGGGTGAACCGTTTCTGGAAGGAATTAAAATCGGAAACAAGTATGCTGTCGTTTATAGTAAGTACGATCTCAGCTGTGCATTGGAACGGCAAGCCACCTCTTCCTGTGCAGGCTACCCGACAGAAGACGCCGTTAAGATTGCAGTCAATCTCGTTGTCTATGGACTGCTGCAATAAATAACGTAATGTGTAACAGTTTAGCGATCAGCTCAACTTCAGACCGCTTAGGATCGTCCTGGAAATAACTGTCCCATTTTAAAAGCTGTTGGCAAGCCTGGGTGGCCCGGCCAGAATTGGCCGGGTGCTGTAGGCACAAGACGCTCTTCCCTCAGGATCCTTATTTCCCAATGACCGTGAATTGTCTCTGGGTCGCCGAACCAGAGAATGAGATCTTCTGTGGAATTGCAAGCTGAGGGGCAGGCTTCTTGTCGCTGCGCGACCCGGCCAATTCTGGCCGGGCTACCCGGAAGGTTATTTTCAGGACGATCCTTTGCGTGAGTCCCCTCTTCCCTCACCTTTCGCAGTAAAGAATGTCCACCGACCATTGCATCAATTGGTCTACGTCGGGGACTGTCAATTTTCAACTTGAGACGACAATTCAGGTTGATCGTCTGGCTCCGCCGCCGCGTCTGCCAGGATCTTCTCCACGACCGGTTCAGGAAGTCCGGGTGTCCAGATGTCGACCCAGGTTTTCCATCGGAAGGGAGGATGAATCTGTAAAGGACATTCTCCTCGCAGTTCATCAACCCCGGCCCGTTGCAGCAGTCCGGACAAGGCGACATACAGATGAGACACAGCCTCTTCTGGCAGGTCGTCGAGTATTCCGGATGGCTCGCAGGTGCCGATCAGAACCGAATTGTTGAACTCCCAGATCAGTCGGGCAGTTCGGTCCGGATGTTCCCGGTCGGCAAGATCAAGATCAATTCGATTTGTCGCGGCGTGCACGCTGGTCACTGTCCAGCGGCAAGGAGTGGCATGCGCCGCTTCTTCCAGCAGATGAATCAGTTCTCGTTCAACAAAATGACGAACCGATTCTTCCACATGGAGAATGGCCGACCATTTCTTCAACACCCAGTTGGCGTCAACATGCCCCGCCTTTCGTGATTCACGTCGTAACGCGGCAAACGCTTTGGGAAGTGTCCCTGAATGGAAGCCGGGACGCAGCAGCTGCAGCATCGCTTCCCCATGGCTGCCGATCGGTTCTGTGCCGAGACTTGTCCGGCGATTGGCCGCATAGAGACGCCAGTTCTCCTTAAGTTCCCAGACCAGAAACCCGAACACGCCGGGGATCAACCAGATGATCGTTCCGACATACCACTTGGTGTTTTTTCCAAGATAGGGAGCTAATTCACGAACGAGAATCGGATAAGTGGGAAGAATGATTTTGTGGGAAACCGTCACAACGGGGAAGTGCTTGATCGGATTGATCTGCGGCTCCACCAGCAATGTGAAGACGAAGACCACAATATAAGCCACCAGAAACCACACCACTCCGGCGGCCAGCTTCACGGCTTGTGAAAGAGGGTTATCGCCGGCTCGGAAACGGAGAAACTCATCGACCGTATACACAAGTCGATCAAGGTTCACCATCATGCGATCAAAGAGATCCATGATCCAGTGAATGACCGCCGAAAAGACGTTGATCTTCAGTTCATGCCACAGACGAATCATCAGGTCAACCGCTCGTTCTGATGTATACCGTCCCAGAGGAGAGGTCAGAAAGAGGGCGGTCCCCAGATAGAGTTCGAGTACGAATCGCCACGTCCACTGGAAATCGAACAGAAACGCCGGAATCCAGAGCAGCATGATACAAACGGCCGGTTCGAGCACGTACTCGAGGACGATCCGAAAGCCCCGACTGGCGAGCACTTTCTGCACATACTCCGAGTTGACAACCGTCGACGGCATATCAATGATGATCGACTTCAGCGCCTGCCAGATTCGAGTCAGAACCAACCGGTTCCATTGACGAAACGCAGGTTGATGGATCAATAACGACGCCCACGTTCCCAGCAGTAATACGGCTGGAATCAGTACCGAGTAATTGCTGGCATGCGCGGCGTGCTCATGCGCCATCGCTTCCATTGAATCATCGTGCGGAGTCTCGATCGTAAACATGTGAATGAGGTGTTCAATGAACACCACCGTCAGATAGGCTCCGCCGAACGGAATGAAGAGATGCTTTGTGAGCAGACGCCCCGGTCTGGTTCCGAACACAAGCGAACTCAACGTTTGCGGCCAGCGCTGGTAAACCGCTCCCCGACGATAAACCCCGTCGAGTTTCATATCAAACCGACGATCGGCTCGAAGCAGGCCGTCTCCCAACGCCACTTCTTTTAACGTGGTCACGTCCGGGAGCTTCAGAGAGTTTCTGGAGAGAGTGTCACGCAGGTCGGCGATACTGAAGTAACTCCGCTCAACGACCCGGTCGAGCAGTTCTTCCACGATCTTCCGTCGAGCCACCTGTTCCGGAACGTTTTGTGGAACGAGCCCCACTTCGTCGAAGACTTCAACAAGAATATTTCTCAAGCGGTTACGGGAGCGTGTCTCAATTCGAGGAGAAACTCTGTTGAGCAGATTCTGTAATCGGGCTCGTTCGACGGCACTGATGTGGGCCACAGAAATACGACGCCGAATCGTCTTCAGGTGACGCAGTGTCAACGCATCCTGCATCAACGGGAGCGGACGCCGGATCGGTCGTTGTCCCAATGTTCGAATCCAGTCGACGAGATCCAGTCGATAGACTCCCCGTTCCTGCTCCAGACAGACTTTCTGCAAGTCATACAAAAGTCGGGCTTCGTTCGCCCAGAATCCTTGAGACGCAGGTTGCAGCAGCGGGCGGAGTGCTTCCGTCCACATTTCGGTTTCGTCTGCCTGAAACTGTAATACCGCCTCCAGTCGTTGCGTGAGAAGGCGTAATTCCGCCAGTGCGGCGGCATGTGCTTCCTCTTCGTGTCCCTCGGGTGCCCGGCGTGCGGCTCGAACATGCGACAGGGCCGCTTTTACGCTATTACCTGTGGCGGCGACACGTTCCGCCTTGGCTTGTTGTGCCCGAAATTGAGCCAGTGTCATCCGGGCGCGGGCCCGGTTCTGATTCAGAGCGGGATCAACAACGATTTCCTGTGAGGCATGGACCTCTTCACCGACGAGTTCCGGGAGATTTCGCAAACGTTCGAACAGAGAAAAATGGTCGAAATCCTGATGAATAATCTCGTCGACCGTTTCCCAGTCCCGCAGTGCCGGAAAGTACAGACGCACTTCATGCGGGGCGAAGTATCGCAATTCCAGATAGACCGCCGCAAATTCAATATACGTTTCGCGGTCACTGGGAGAGGGAAAGAGGAGATCGTCTTTCAGCAGAACGTCTCGAATTTCCGAGAACTCCACTTCTCCCAGTTCTTCCCGTCGTTGACGAGCCCAGGTGTCGTCGAGTCCTTTCCGTATGACCAGGTTTTCCAGTTCGACATGCACCCGGGAATGGAAAACCCGGCGCTGGTAATCGGCGGTGATCGTAGCGAAATCTCGTTCATCTTCTTCCGGTCGGGGAAGCAGAATCACCAGTCTGGGAAGATCGCTCCCGGGGGCGAGATCAAGTTCACTCAATTCAACGAACGTCAATAACTGATCACGTTCGATTGTATAGCAATGACTGTGCGGAATTTGCAGTCGCAGTCCCTGAAGATTGCGGTCCATGCGGATCACGCGCCGCAACACCCGCGGTTCGACCAGATGGGCCGCCGGTTCGACTGATTGCAAAATCCGTTGAAGATGTGGCAACGTATCCACTGAATTCGAAACCATTTCCGTCTTTTTGTAATCCGCATTCCGCAGGCGAAGAACGAGGCATTCGCAAGTCCCCACTTCCCGAATCGCCGGTCCTCAGTCGAGCAAACTGCTCTTGGGGGATGAGATGGGAATGAATGGAGAGGAAGTCAGGGGACATCATTATCTATTTTCCCCCTATTATCTACTACAGGAACCTCTGTCTCAGGGCTTTTGCTTGTTTCAAAATGGACAGATTTCGAGGGGACAAGGCTGCTGCTGTAAACATCTTGCCTTCCCATAACGTCAGTAAGCGAAGAAGTTTCTGTCGTGGGGTTATGGTGTTTCGTTTTGATGATCAGGATCTGCCATGAATGGTTTGTCAGGGAAGTCGCTGGAATCGCTCCCGTTAGCCGATGGGGTTCTCCGTCTGTTGACGTGAGGGGTGGCCACCCTTGGGGCTTCTTCTTCCGTTTCGATTGTCCATCTTCTTCTCACGGCCAACGGTAGAACGTGCTGGGACTGACGATCGTGATCAGATCTTCGCGAGGGCTTTCCCAAACTTGATGAGACGTCCCCTCTTTTCAGGCTTGGTGTGCATCTGGCCCGACAAGCGGGATCTTTCGAGGTCCCGTAGGAATGGTGATACAGGAAAAGCGGCAGAATCCGATGAGGGTTTTCCCCTTCAAATCAGGATACCACATGGGCCATAATCGATAGCAAAGGGGCATTCACTTCGCATCAGGTGCGTACCGACACGCCCCCGATGCGAAGTTGATGCGATCAAGAAGTTGATGCGATCAATCAGTGCCGTTTACTCAACCGGAACGAATCGAACTGCGTCGACAACGACATAGTTTTTTGTTCCAGCATTGGAAATGGTGACTGCTCCGGTCGCAGTGAAAGTGAAAACTCCAAGGCTGGTGTCAACCTGATCTGCCTGATACGGCTGCTGCTGGTTCACGACAACTTTGGTCGATCCGTCTGCGTGTTCGATAATGACCGGTACATTGTCTGCCCGGCTTCCATGTGGAATGTACGCAAGCCGAACGTCATATTTTCCGGGCTTCAGCTTGGTCTGGAATCGTGCGGTGCATTCCGTGGTTTTGTTGTTGCCATCGTGACGATACCCCGTGCCGAGATACGATCGAATGGAACTGCTGATTCCCCAGTTTCCGGTGTACTGAGCCTGATCGTCATCAATGACCGTCCCTTTGAGATTTTTTAAACGGACCAGTCCTGGGTCCTGCGATTCCAATACCTGTCCATCCTGCAGGAGTCGTGCGGAAAGTTTCTCATAAGGAACGTCCTGCACAGTGAGGTTCCCATCAATGGCCATGGCAGCAGCAGTAGCAGCAGATTGACCGAGAATCATGAAAACCGGTTCCATACGAATCGAACCGTAGGCAATGTGACTGCTGGAACAGCAAACCGGAACCAGTAGATTTGCACACTGCCCCGCTTTGGGAACAATGGAACCATAAGAAATTTCGTATGGACGTGGTGCCCGAACCTGAACATCCCCTTCATTCTGGACATAACCCTCGGCAGTCACATATCGCTGGGTGTTATGGGAATCCATATTATATGAACCCATACCGACTGACTGGGGTGTTTCCACCAGATCGCGGCAGTCCAGTTCTGTCATTACATAAGGTCCGACCATACGACGGGATTCACGAATATAGAGCTGATGCGGCCAACCACCGTTATCTCGAAACTCATCTTTTGTCAGCCCCCATTTTGCCATCTCGTTGCGAATTTCTTCAGGAACCCGCGGGTCATTCCCAAGAAAATACAGCAGTCCCTGCTGGTAAACAGTATGTTCCTGAATAATCTCCTTGCGGCGTTCGTAGCTGGCTTCCGGATAGTCATAATTATATCCGATGTTATCAAAGCTGAACGGCCCATGATTGTTCGTATCGGTCTTGGAGTTAGGGATGCGGTCGAACTTCTTGAACGTTGCACGCCAGCCGGCATCAAAAATTCGCACCATCAGTTCATATTGAGAAGCGTCATAACCTTCTGGTTTCGGAAATGGGATCCGGTTCTCGGGATGATTCGTCATACAGGTGCGGAAACAGTAAGCCTGAATCCGGTGATCTCCTTCTCCGTGCTTTCCCGGTGGATCAGCGTTGATACGTGGCAACAGGCCGCTCGCCGGATTCCCGGGAACAACATACGGATCGATCTTGTCTTTGAAGTGGTGTCCCCACTCTCCCCCTTCGGTCTGGATGCCGTTCAGTGTTTCCCCATAAACACGATTTGCTTCCCGGCCGACATGATAAGTCACCCCGGCACTCGCCATGAGATCGCCTTCATAAGTCGCGTCGATAAACATTTTTCCCGAATAAGTTTTTCCGCTGAGCATCTTAATGGAGACGATACGGTCCCCTTTTTTAGTGACACCCGTTTCACGATTCAGGTATTCATTTCGAATGACTGGAATATCATATTCACGGACATAATCTTCAAAGATCTTTTCTGCGACATGCGGTTCAAAGAGCCACATCGCTTTCGCCAGTCCATTCGCGTCATCATTTCCTCCCTGGCTGCGAAGATCATTCTTCTTTTCCCATTTCCAGGCGGAATTATGCTGATAGTGTTTCCAGACCCGATGATAAAAATCACGGCTTAAACCACCGATGGCCTCTTTACGACCAGAATCGGTATAGCCTAATCCTCCGGAGGAAAGTCCTCCCAGATGAACATCGGGGCCAACAACAACGACGGATTTCCCCATCTTCTTCGCCTGAACGGCGGCAATCACTCCGGCACTTGTTCCACCGTAAACCACAACATCATATTGCTCGTCAGCCTGTGCAGGCATGGCAAGAGTTAATCCTCCCAGCAGGAGGGCGAAAAGCCATTTCAACTGGACCATAATCAAACTTCCTTAAAATCAGATCGAAATTCCGACAATTCTCTCGTCGTACAGAAGGGCCCTTGCTTCCTTGTTCAGGTCAGATCAGGTCGGGGGCGATTCACCCAGTGTCCTGTGGGATCAGAGCCTTTCACCCAGACTCCTTTCTGATTCCAGTCCATCTGTGCCCGAACGTCGGCACTGGCATAACGAATTGTTAAACCACAACGCCGACGGCTGCTGTTATTGGCTTCTGAGCCATGGAGAAGCAGGTCGGAATGGAGCGAGATCTGACCGGCCTTTAATTCATCATTGACGATCGGTCCGTATTGTTCCGGATTGTCAATCGTCTGATTCAGGACGTTATGGTCTTCCGGATTACTGGGGCGGAAGGTGAGGTGCCCGACATGGTGCGATCCGGCAATAAAACGCATGCAGGCATTTTCACAATCCGCGTCGTCAATCGCCAACCATACAGTGACCGCTTTTGTTGGTGACAACGGCCAGTAACTGGCATCCTGATGCCATGCCACCGCTTTGCCGTCATGCGGCATTTTACAGAAAAAGTGAGAGCCCCAACCGATGACATCGTCTCCCAGCAAATCACTGACCGCAGCAACAATGCGAGAATCTGTCATCAGATCGTAGACTCCGCCATACTTCATATGGGCAGAACTGATGGAGTAACTGTTTCCCCCTTCGGCAACAACCTGTTCCAGCAACCGATCGAAATAGTCTCTCACTCCCTGGATTTCGCTGTCGCTGAAAATCGTGACCGGGCGGATGAATCCCTGTTCGTTGAAGTGCCCGATCTGTTCCGATGACAACACACAAGGTGCTGCGTTCTGAATGGGATGAAACTTCAAATCCCGCGGCACCTGGGCCAGTTCATCAATGTCCAGAACCGCTTTAAACTGAGGAGTTACAGTGGTCATTGCGATAGTCTCTCCTGATTGTCTTTTCGGATGCAGTGCAAACAGGTTAACAAATTTACTATACCTGATCCGTTCGCCTGTGCACATCCTCTCTGGTCTTACTCAGGACATTCGCTTTGTTGAAAATGGCACGGGAGGGCGAGGCTCCTGTCGAGCCGCAACCACAGAGATCGCGTCATTTTCCATGCGGCTCAGCAGGAGCTTCGCCCTCCCAAAGATTGCCCATCATGAAACAAACAAAAGCCTTGGTCTTATTCTGCGGCTTCTCCTTCACGGCGCGGTCGTCGATAACGAGGCTGGCCGTGCCATCCCAGTTTGCGATGCAAAGTTCCATAGAAACTGTGTCCGTGCATCCGGATCAACTGAAAGTTCACCGGAGCCGCTTTCACCGTCACCTCATCCCCCGCTGAAAACGGGACTTTGATTTGACCGTCGACAACCAGCATGACTCCTTCAGGGGCTTCGTCTGCGGTCAACTGATATGTGACGTTCGCCCGGTCGACAATGGGACGAATTGTCAGGGTATGAGGCGAAATCGGGGTGACGACGAAGACCCGTAAGTCCTGTCGAAGGATGGGGCCTCCCGCTGAGAGATTGTGCGCGGTTGATCCGACGGGAGTGCTGATAATGACCCCGTCGGCACTGAAGATCGTCACCGGTTCGTCGTCAATCGACAAACTGACGTCGATCAGTCGCAATGACGCTGCAGCGAGAATGGCAACTTCGTTCAACCCCAGATAGGTCTGTTCGGTGCCATCTTTGCGGCGATGAACGCACTCAAACATCAGATGGGGGACAATGTTGAATTGTCTGGTCTGTAGCTCCGGAATCAGAACATGCAGTTCATCGGGAGAGATGTCGGCCAGAAAGCCGAGTCGCCCCAGATTGACCCCCAGAATTGGAATCTGGTGGGAACCAAATCGTCGACAGGCCCTTAGAATGGCTCCGTCTCCGCCGAGAACGATTGCAATTTCCGAATCGGGAACCGGGGTGTCACTGTCGCTGGCAAGGACTCCGGTGACGACAATTCCGGGCTGTTGTTCGAGATTCCGTCGTAATTCCTGGAGAGCTGCCTGAATTTGAGGATGCTGATCCCGACCGATCAACATCACACGCAAGGGAGACTGAGGCATAACAATTCGTTTCGTCTGGAGAATTCAGGATGAGCGATGACACAGAATCAAGATTCGTTCATATCGAATTTCGAATATCCAGCGTACCAAGTTTGAACCGACGGTTCATTGCCGCAAGTGTCCAGTTTGAGACGATGCCGTGGGAAACGATCAGGGATTCAGAGACAGGGAAAATAGGAAAAAAAGCCCCAATGATGCTCGTCGCAATGAAAATGCGGGCTTCAATGACGAGGCAAGGGAAAATTGGAACGAGTTCCGTTGATGCTCAGATGCCGGAAAAACGAGAGGAGAGGGATCAATCCAGTGGCAATCCGGAGTCAGACGGATAGAATAAATCGCGTCCGACAGGTCTTGTTGAAGACGACTCATCGGCGGCGTTGTTTCCGATCTGAAAATATCCAGAGAGTTTACGTCGTCGAAGAGATTTGTTTAGATTGTGTGAAGCTGGTCTGTTGCGAACTGTTCATGAGGGCTAATCCCCTTTAGGTTTGCTTCTTTTCTTCGTTATTCCGTCACGGATGCCCCTTGATGTCTGAACTGCATCACGAATGTGGTGTTGCCGCCGTTTATCATTTTGACCAGGAGAAAACATCTCCCGTGGTTCAAGCGGTCGGTCGCGGGCGGGTTTCCCGGCTCATTCCCCGAATGCTGCTCGATATCCAGAATCGAGGCCAGCTTGCCGCCGGAATGACGACATACAAGCCCTTTCACAACGATCTGTTGCTGACTCACAAACGGGTCGGTTCTGTATCGGAAGTCTTCCGAATGGGACGGAAGTCGAAGTATCAGAAGCTGATGGACGAACACGAAGGGCCCGCCGCCATCGGTCACGTTCGTTACGCCACCTGTGGAAAAGATGACCCCAGTTACGCCCAGCCGTTTGAACGGGCGCATCTGGAAAAGCGAAAATGGTTTGCGTTCGGCTTCAACGGTCAACTGGCCAATTACCCGGAATTGCGGAACGAAATCCGTTCTCAAGGAGACTTTCATCTCGCCCGGGAGACCGACACCGAAACACTGATGCATCTGCTGAGTCAGGAAATTTCAGAAACTCCTGACATCGGGATGCGGGATCTGCTCACCCGAGTCTCAGAACGACTCGACGGCGCATACAATATTACTTTCATCAATTCACTCGGAAACATGTTTGTTTCCCGCGATCCCAACGGATTCCGTCCGTTGTGTTACGCGGTTCGCGATGGCTTCTTTGCGGCCGCGAGCGAAAGTGTCGCGCTCACCAATCTTGGATTCGAGCCGGATGAAGTGCTGGACCTTGATCCCGGTTGTGCGGTGATCATCGAGAACGGGGAACTGCGGGTCGAACGATACGCCCCGACCGACCGCATGTCACACTGCTTCTTCGAATGGATCTACTTCGCCAACGTCTGTAGCCGGCTGGATGCTCAAAGTGTCTACTTGAGCCGCAAGTTCCTGGGAGAAGAACTGGCACTGCAGGAACAGGAATCGACAGTCAATGCGATTGTCGTCCCGGTTCCTGATACCGCTCGTTCCGCCGCAGAAGGAATGGCGTTTTCGCTGGGAGTCCCCTGTCTGGAAGGACTCATGCGACACCGGGCTTTGGGACGAACCTTCATCGAAGGGGAAGACCGTGAAGCCAAGGCACGAATGAAATACATTCCTCTCCCCGAAGTGCTGGGAGGAAAACGGGTCTTTCTGGTGGATGACACGATTGTCCGTTCAACGACGATGCGAACACTCGTTGACCAGATTCGTACCAAAGGAGGAGCCGCCGAAGTTCATATTCGTGTGGCCTGTCCGCCGATCATGGCTCCCTGCTTCTACGGGATCGATATGCCGGACGTGAACGATCTGTTCGCTCCCCGATTTATGAAGCAGAAGCAGACGATCACCCCGGAAATCGAAACGCAAATGGCGAAACATTTCAATGCCGATTCGCTTCGCTACCTTCCGGTTCGTTCCATCGCCAAAGCGGTCAACAAGGAACCGGAGCACCTCTGTCAGGCCTGTCTGACCGGAGACTACCCGACTCAGGCCGGAGCCCGATTGTACCAGCTCTCCATGTCGGCTATTGGAAGTGGACAGCCTTCTCGCCGTCTTGTCGAAGAAGAAGTCGAACCGGCTCTTCCCCCGACGCGCCTGTAAAAGGCTATCCGGAAATGTCGACCGGGTGGCCGGGGTTGGAGCGTACTCGCGAAACCCCGGAACGAGTTCAGAAAGACGCTGAATTCGTCGTCGACTCTCTTAACCCTTCGCGCTCGACCAGGGTTTCCTTCGCTGCGCTCTGTCCAACCCCGGCCACACTCACGATGTGACACACTCGCAACATGACACTTATTTCCAGGACGCCCCTAAAACTCATTTTCAACGAGGACGCCGGACTGGTCATCTCGAATCAAACAAACGCTTCGCGGGTCCGTTCCAGAACAGGAGAATTCCGGTCGCCAGTTCCGCGCAGATTGAAGACGGACAAAGCCAGAAACGGATCGCGCCAATGCTCGCTGACGTGCGAAACGTCCTCCAGAACTGCCGAGCTGAACTTATAATCGTGAGCATCACGCCCTTTGAGAAAGATGGTCCGTCGTGCGGCAGCAATGAAATCGTCTGGATTGCCTCCCGCCGCCAGATAGGCCAGCACCTCTGTCGACGCCCGTGTTTTGTCGGTGGAGATTGATGCAAAAATCTCGTCCAGAGTCGGCCCCTCTTTCTGGGTCGGCTCCGGTTTCGGCAGAGAATCGATGGTTTCCGACTTCAGTTTTCCTCGACCGGTTGCAGTGTCTCTGAACATTGTATTGAACGAACAGGCCTGTAAAAGAAGACGGAGACGAAGGTCCCGATTCGCCACATTCTGCCAGAGATAATTCATCGCATTCGCAGTGGTGAGACCGTGCAGTCCCACGATTCCAGGTTGTCGCATCAGGAGTTCTCCGGAACCGACGAAGACCGCGTCCCAAACCGATTGAGGTGAAACTCCCCGTTGCATCATCTCTGCCGCTGAACGGGCTGCCGACTGGGGATCTTCTGACCGGAAATGGGCAATCAGATCGTGAGCTGCCTGATCGTCAATGGAACCGTTCTCCCAGTTCTCGGGCCAGTTCTGTGAGAGAAGCTCGGCATTTTGTCGCCATGGCCGATCGGCAGGCAGGTCCTGTTCCGATGGGTTCTTACTTCCTTCCGAGTTCAAAAGTGCGAAGGCCAGCGACCGTAGCACCGGCTCCGCATGATGCCAACCAATGACCTGCAGTGTCCTCCAGCTATTGGCCAGATAGATTGCCTTGTGTCCTATGGAACGGAAGTCCCGGGCAGCGAACTGGGCGAAAAGATTGAAGATCTCGGTTGCTCCGGCGGTGCGGGCCAGACCAGAAACGGCGGCGTCTGCCTGTTCCACGTCCCAGCGTTCCATCGCATCAATGAACAGAGAGCGTGCTTGCGAAGCAGACGGGACATGTGACTCATTCACCGTCGACATTTTCCAGCCGGTCTTCTGTGCTTCTTCAGCCTGTGCGCCTTTGAAGTAGTCGAGCGCCCAGAAGATCGGCAACCAGCGGTCTTCATCCGGTCCGGTCAGGCTCGCAAGATGGCAACTGTTGACACAGAGCACACTGTGAAACTTGAATCCGACCGAAGGACGTGGCTGCACGTTGCGAATTCCGGCGAGCAGCAATGCAGCCAGCACCTGCTGGTAAGAGGTCCCTGCCTGAATGCGTGAAGCCACCTGCTCCAGAAGTTGCGGACGGGGTGTCTCTTCAATAAGCCGTACCAGCGGTTCGATCTCCGGATCGAACCGGACCATACCGGGAGGCAATGCCGCTTCCGCAGCAGTCAGTCGGGGAAGATGGTTGAGAAAACTAAACGGCCCCCCCAATGCCAGAAGACTTCCAGTGGTGGATGTTGCCAGAAATGATCGCCGATTCCCTGGTGTGGACATCGGATTCCCCTCTTGTCCGGAGCTGCTCGGATTGACAGGCCAACATCAATCATAACAGGAAATCAGCAGCTTAGAACCCCCTAACAAAACCTTCCGTGATCTGCTCGCGGAAAGGGAATTTTCACTATTCGAGAGGTTTCGTTCGCGGCTCCAATAATAACTTTCTTTGTGATCCGGAACAGGGAATCGATTTCCACTGTGACAAAAGTGGATGATAAGTCGTCCCCCACCCGATGTTCAAAAACTCATCCAGCACCTGACAAAACTCTTCCAACTCGCGATGTGGAAGTGCGAAAGTCGAGTTGAGATTTTGGATTTTCTTCTTCCCACTTACGCCGCTTTGATCCGTTCTTCCAGCGTCTGTAAGAGATCCTGAATGGTCCAGTTTTCTGAAGCAACTTTCAGGGTGTCATCCGAGTTCAATTGTGAGGCAATCTTCTTTTCGGCGGACATCACCGTACTATGATTCCGGCCGCCGAAATGGGCGCCGATTTCACTGTATGCCGACTGCGTCAACTTGCGTGACAAATACATCGCGAACATTCGAGGCTGCGAAATCGATTGCTTGCGCGATTTCGAACGCAGTTCTTCAGGACTCATCCCAAAGAACTCGCAAACCGCCGCTTCGACGTCGCCCACCCGAATCATTCGGACACAATCCCGTTCAAGTCGTCCCAGCAGTTTCCTGGCGACCTGCACCGTCACTCGACTGCTCGACATCTGCGACCATGTGGAAAGAACGTTCACCGCTCCTTCCAGTTCCCGGACATTACTCGTGAACCGTTTGGCGACATGTTCGAGAGAATCGGTCGTGAAACGGGTCTTCAGTTTGGAGACCCGGCGTTTCACAATTTCATAACGGGTTGTCTCGTCCGGCGCTTCGATACGACAGACCAGTCCTGACAGAAACCGGCTGACCAGTTCTTCAGAGGTCTCCCCCAGCAATCGTGGATGACGGTTTGACGTCATGGCCACGGAACGTCCCTGTTGTTCGAAGTGTTTCAGTGTATGCAGAAACTCTTCCTGGAATCCCTTCTTGCCGTTGAAGAAGTCGACATCATCGATCAGCAGGACGTCAGCACTGCGGAACTTCATTCGGAAGCTGGGAAGCGATCGGGCTCCCAGTGCCTGAGTGAAGTAGTTTCCGAAATGTTCCGCAGTCAAATGCAGCACCTGAAGATGAGGCGACTCTTTTCGAAGCCGCATCCGCAATCCTTCCAGCAGGTGTGTTTTTCCGTTTCCGACACCCCCGTGAAGATACAACGGGGCCACTGATTCCGGATCAGAGAGAAACTGCTGTACTCCTGCCATCGCCAGACTGTTGCAATCGCCGACGACAAAATCAGCGAGGGCATAGACCCGCTTGCCTCGTCCATGCACCGACTGAGCCGAGGGTGATGACGACGTTTGTCGTGACACGCTTGACTGAGTAACAGCCGGTTCCGCCGACGCAGGTTGTGCGATCGTCAGGGTGGGCTTTGCGGATTCACTGGCGTTCCCTTTTGCCGCCGTTGGCGCAGAAGGAGCCCCGACCTCATAAGAGAGCGTGACGTCTGGCCCTACGATCGACGCTGCGATCTGCAGCAGATCGCTTTCCGACCGCTGGATCCATTTGACGAGATAAGGGCTGTGCGCACAAACCGTCAACGAGGCGCCATTGAGACTCAGGCGGGAGCCATCTCCGAACCAGTTTTGAAAACGTCTGGAGCCCAAATGGGTTCGCAAGGCGGCCCGCAACGTTTCCAATCGAGATGACTGAGCATGTGAACCTGTTACCCTGGGAGGGGAAAGAACGGGTGGCATCTTGCAACCCTATGGAGTGCGCATCACCCCTGAAAACGTAAGCGATTGCGACACCGAAAACAGAAGAAGCTGCCACGGCCACACGCCATGGATGATTCTCTGATTCATGAAAGGTGGAACAATGCGAACATGTCCAGAGACTGTCGCAGGACAACTGACAGGACGCCGTCAGAACGGGCGGCGCCACGGAATGAAAGACTCAACTCAACGCGGGTGATCCTACTCTTGATCTGGTGTGAGTCAAATGTAAATCGATGATGAAGTTGGTCCATTCTGTGATGACGGTCTGAATCATCTTGCAGAGTCGACAATTGCGACGATCAACAATTTTCTCAAGCTGAAGGCTCATGTCTAAAAGCTGTCGATGACAACGTCGTCAGCACTCCCGACACGCCTCACTCTACAACCGCCAATTCACTGAATTCCCAGTCTTTTCTCTAGTGAAACGCCATTTGGGGGAATGCAATCGTCTCGCATGAGGGGGCCCGTTGGCTTTGATGTGACAACAGGCGGGAAATACAGATCACGAAATTTGGATCGCCTGCGAACTCTGTGAGTTTCATTCGTCACGCAACCTGACAAAGCGGAGCACATTGATGAAGAAAGTGTGCAGACGCGTACAGACAATCCCCCTGCTGCCAATCGCTGCACAGGTCATCATATCACAGGCTATCTTACTGCAGGCCATCACGTCGCTGACCGTTCCAATGCGAACCGTTTGCGCAAACAGTGTCACTGTTCGATTCATCGACACACGCTCCCTTGCCTTGTGAGTCTCATGAAGCATCGTCATGCCATTGAGGCATTCAGATTGCGCAGACCAGGCAGAGAGATGAAACAGCGACTTTGGAGAGCTTCTTCCCGGCAAAGCCTGAGAAGGGGAACGAACGAAGGAGAGAGACCGTGTGAACGGCGCTGACCGGATCCACCAAGAGTGAAGTAATGAGAAAGAAGTAATGAACACTGAATCGGTCGAATGACCTGAGCCGGAACAGATTCTTTACAGTCAGATCTCTTTGATAAAGGAGAACCAGGAGAAAATCACCGGTAAGAACACGATGGCACTCGGGTTGTTAACAGTGGTGAGAGATAAACAAAAAAATGAATCGGCGCAGGATAAGCACCTGCGCCGAGTTCATGATGTTCAAAACGCTCGGATATCAACGAACCCCTGACAAAATGGAACCTGATCAGCAAATGAAAAACGATTCCCTGATCGAGACCTGTTCGTCAGCAGTTCTTGTGATGATTAACCGACGAATTCTTTCAGCTTTTTCAGAGCGGTCACTTTGACGACTTTCTTCGCCTTTTTGGCCGGAATCTGAATTTCATCACCGGTCTGTGGATTGCGTCCAACCCGGGCAGGCTGAGCCTTACGGGTCTTGATGGCCACTTTCAACAAACCTGGAAGAGTGAAGACGCCGGGACCTTTTTTGCCCAGGCTCTCTTCAATCAGACCTTCCAGTTTTTCCAGAACCTCGGAGATGTCCTTTTTGGAAACTCCGGTGCGCTCGGAAAGTTCGTTCAAAATCTGCGTCTTTGTCAACGGCTTGTCGGCCATTGTGGCTCCTTTCAAAATGGCATCCAAGAGAAGGTGTTACCGGGAAATGCTGGCTAAGTAGAATCCGCCTGTTTCCGATTGTCAATTAAATCAGATGGTGAAACTTCTTAAAAAAAATACATTTTCCGCAGAAAAAACGGGGCTCAGACCCCATTTCTCGTCGTTTTACTCGAGTGAAAATGGAATTGAGTGGATGGTTTCATGATCTCGATAGTCCTGAAAACCATCCTCCACATCTCCTCTGACAATCTTCCCAAAGACTGAAAGCACTGGCTGTTACACCACACTGACTGATACGGAAACCGAGGTTTTTCCCTGACGCAGACGCTGTCTTTCATGCTCTGAATCTTGCATTTCCACGAGCAAATCACGGAAGATTTCCTCAGTGCCTTGTCAGGCTTCAAACTTCGGGTTGTCTCACATGTTCCGCGGCTCGTTGGCCGCTCTCATTTCGATTCATCCACCCGAATTTTGAATGCTGACGCAACACTCAGTCACTTTTTAGAGAGACAAATAACCATTCGACTTCAGGTAAGCGATCACTTCGTCCGCCAGTTCATTGACGTCTTTGTTGTTGGAATCGAGCACCAGTTCCGGCTTTTCTGGAGCTTCGTAAGGGGCGTCAATACCGGTGAAGCCTTTGATTTCTCCGGCTCGGGCCTTTTTGTAGAGCCCTTTCGGATCACGGGTTTCACAGATTTCAACCTTGGCATCCACCAGAACTTCGATGAACTCTCCAGGCTGCAGGATCGCTCGAACCGCATCACGATCAATGCGGTAAGGAGAGATGAATGCCGTGAGAGTGATCGTGCCTGCATCAGAAAACAGCTTGGAAACTTCTCCGATCCGGCGGATATTTTCCATGCGGTCTTCGGCGGAAAATCCCACGCCGAATCGCTGTCCTGCCTCTTCGGTATAACCGCATTTCTCGACGAGAGATTTTTTGTCTTTGTTCAGCCCGAACCGGACGTTGTCTCCGTCCAGAACGTAAGTGCGAACACCCTGCTCGTGCAGTTTGTGGTCGACGGTATTCGCGATCGTGCTTTTTCCCGATCCGCTCAGTCCGGTAAACCAGATCACGGCCCCTTTGTGCCCATTGAGCTTCTTCCGTGCGTCGCTGGAAACCTTATGTTCATGCCAGGTAATGTTGCCGCCTTCACTTGCCATGGATCGATCCGTCCTCTGTTTCGTTCACTGTACCGGTCCACTGACCGGCGGGATGGGTTTGTTGTACTTGCCCTGTTAGAGCGTATCCAGAAACGATCTGGCCGGGGTGTCCGGAATGGAACGTCTAATTCGTGTGCCACTGCTCTGTGAGCAGTGCAAACGTCAGAACCGCTTTCTTTTGTCCAACGTCTTTCCGCAATCAGCATCGTTTTGACATTCGCCACTGCTCGCAAAGCAGTGGCACACAAGACGACTTTTCCTGGATTGCGTGCCAGATCGGACAGATGATTTGTGGATACGCTCTAATGGCGGTTGCATGTTAGAGCATGAGGAAACCGATGCAAAGCATGCCCGATATTCTCGGGAACTCCCTGGCATCCCGACAGACTGCCGTCGAACCAGATCCTGTCGAACCGGTTCAATCGGCAGGTGTCCTTCTTCGAGTGCACCTGTCCGGTAGAATGCGATTCCTGCTCGTGCTACAGTTGACGCTTCGATTTCGGAATCTCACTGGAGAATTCCGTTATTCTGATGAAATCTCTTCCCCGTATTTCAGGATCGTGTCCCGTGAATGGACCGGATTTTCAAAAATCGGAGCTGATTCCCGTTATCGCCCAGGACGGAGCGAGCGGAACAGTCCTCATGCTTGCTTATATGAATCAGCAGGCTTACGAAGAAACCTTGCGCACCGGTCGGGTCTGCTATTACAGTCGCAGCCGGAAAAAATTGTGGCGTAAAGGGGAAGAAAGTGGCAACGTGCAGGAATTGCAGTCGATCTATTTCGACTGCGATGCCGACACCCTGCTGGTCAAGGTCCATCAGATTGGCGGAGCTGCCTGCCATGAAGGTTACCAGAGTTGTTTCTTCCGTCGGATCGACCCCGCCACGGGATCGGTTACGGTCGAAGGGGAACGTCAGTTCGATCCGGCTACCGTTTATGGAAAAAAATAGCCGTCGGGTTGCTTCCAGTTGCAGGCTTCAAAACAATGCGTTCTTCCTGTGAGGAATCGCAGTATGAGGAAACGCAGCGCCAGAAGCAGTATCAGGCAGGACTTGGGTCTTGTCAGGTTTTCCAGCGGAATGAGCCTGCAAAAAGTCCGGCCACTCCGGAATAAGATTGAGGAATGATATGTCGGAAGAGATTTTGAAACTGGGGATTCCCGCCGGAAGCTTGCAGGATGCCTGCGCGGAGCTGTTCCGCAAGGCCGGCTACAATATCACCTTCTCCTCCCGATCCTATTACCCCTCAATTGACGATCCCGAGATCGAATGTCTTCTGATTCGCGCTCAGGAGATGGCCCGTTACGTTGAAGATGGAATTCTGGATGCTGGCATCACCGGCTATGACTGGGTGATGGAAACACAGGCCAACGTCCATGAAGTCTGTGAGATGGTCTTCTCGAAGACGAGTCGACGCCCTGTCCGTTGGGTGTTGTGCGTTCCCGAAGATTCCCCCGTTCAAACCGTTCACGACTTACAGGGAAAACGAATCGCCACCGAAGCCGTCGGGCTCACACAAGGATACCTCGCCAAACATGGGGTGACCGCCGATGTTGAATTCTCCTGGGGAGCAACAGAAGTGAAGCCTCCCCGCCTCGCTGACGCCATTGTTGAAGTGACCGAAACCGGCTCTTCATTGCGTGCGAATCATCTGCGTATCATCGATCAGGTCATTGAGAGCACGACACGACTCATCGTCAATCGCCAGTCCTGGGAGAAAGACTGGAAGCGAGAGAAGCTGGAAAGCATCTCCCTGATGTTGCAGTCCTGTCTCGCTGCCGAAGGGAAAGTCGGACTGATGATGAATGTCCGCCGGGGAGACCTTGAAAAAGTCCTTGAAACTCTGCCGGCACTGAAAGACCCCACCGTTTCGTCACTCTCTGATCCGGAATGGGTCGCTGTGAACACGATTCTCGACGAACACGTTGTCCGCTCGATCGTCCCTCGCCTGAAAGCCGCCGGAGCGAACGGCATTGTCGAGTTCCCGATCAGCAAGATTATTGAGTAGCGTTGCGTCACGAGAAGGGCTATTACTCCAGTTGCAGATTGCGGTTTTGTTCATTTTCCGATGGCCAGGCATGCGGGAGCCTCCCTATGCCGATTCTATTACGTAAGGATCGTCCTGAAAATCACTGTCCCATTTTCAGAGCCGCAAACAAAACCTCTCAAACGATGAATATTTCCTTTCCGCGAGCGGATCGGTGTCAGTTTTGTTAGGGGTTCTAAAAGCTGTTGGCAAGCCCGGGTGGCCCGGCCAGATTGGCCGGGTGCCGCAGGCACAAGACGCTCTTCCCTCAGGATCCTTATTTCCCAATGACCGTGAATTGTCTCTGGGTCGCCGAACCAGAGCATGAGATCTTCTGTGGAATTGCAAGCTGAGGGGCAGGCTTCTTGTCGCTGCGCGACCCGGCCAATTCTGGCCCGGCGACCCGGTTTGTTATTTTCAGGACGATCCTAAAGAGGTTTTGTTCGCGGCACTAAAACTCCCCGACAATTTGTCCATCGTCGCGACAGGCCAAACTTTTCAAGGTGGCCAGATGGATGTTGTCGCTCAAGAAACGGACGCTCCCGTCGGCGAGCACTCCATGAACTCCTCCGGTATGAGCCGATGTCAGGGGATTCATCGGCGCGCCATCTTCCCACATCCCAGGGATCGTCGATGTCTGCTCAAGAAATATCGCATTCGGTGGAAAATTCACGGTCGTGATATTATTGATCGGAGGGCGAAGTGGAGAAGCAACGGAGACACCTGGAAAAACATAACTGTAATCCGGAGGAACTCCTACTGCCCATGCCCCTGTATACCAGCTGTTCCGAAAAGATCCGTCGACACGCTTCTGTACATTTGATGCAGTATAAGCATAGTCAGAGCACTCTCCGGCCATGAGTGTGTTTGACATTCCATCGCTAACAGTCGAACTCGACAGAGAGAGATTCGGGACCAAGAGCCCATCGGCAGAAAGATGACCGTTTCTTCCGAGACAGCAAGTCTGAACCCGAGTTACCGGAAATTCATCCAGATTCGTGGCTCCTGAAATTCCGACATAGCTGGCTTGCTGGAGTTGATAGGGGACAACTGCCCCGCCGAATTTCGGGAAACCGCCTGAAGGGCAGGAAAGAACTGAAATCTGCCGACCGTTGCAGAGAGTCGCATTGTTCGGGGAAGCCGCCGGCAACCCATGGCTCGCGCTGACCATGTCAAACTGATTAAAGAGCGATGCCTGATCAATATGGGGGAGCAAGCCGACCATCCAGGAGAGTCCGGTTCCTCTTTGAGTTCCCGCTGCTCCGATCGGAAATCGACCGTAAACATCATGATAGTTGTGGAGAGCCAGACCTAACTGCTTGAGATTGTTTTTACACGTTGACCGTCGGGCGGCTTCGCGGCTCTGTTGCACGGCGGGCAACAGCAGGGCAACCAGCAGCCCGATAATGGCAATGACCACCAGCAGTTCGATCAGAGTAAACCCCTGATTTCGAGAAAATCTCGGAGACACCTTCATTATCCTGATTCAGATCCTGCTTTCAGGCATCCTACCCATCGGATTTGCTGTTTCGACCAGAAATCGGCGAATCCAATTTGTCCACTTTAGAACCAAGATCTCATACGCCAGAACCTTGGTCGATGCATTCATACCTGAAGAGACAGTGAATTCACATCAGGGAAGTCGGTTTCTGAAAACTTTTTCACGATTTTTTGGCAGTTCTTCACAAACAATCGCGTACGATCATTCATTGTGGCCAGATTTTATGAAATGGCCGCTGGCGTACGATAAAGCGATTGATCGCCAGAAGTCGCCTACTTGACATATTTTTTTGAATCGGCTGAGAGAATCGGTTTGTCTCGGCTATGGACATTTCGGTAGAGTTGGGGGATTCAGCACTTCCAGCAGCGCCATTGATTGATTCCAAGTTGCACAATATCACGAGTTCGTTCATCATGTCGCCCATGGGAACGACACTGTAAAGTGTCGTTTGTTTTGGTTGATTCCATTGAGGATGGAAAAAGTGGAGGCAGAATCGGTCTCTTGCTGGATTAATCAACTCAAAGAGGGGAATCAGCATGCGGCCCGTCGACTTTGGGAACGGTATGGTGGTGCTCTTCAGCGTCTCGCGAAAAGCCGCTATCGAGGGGTGCTGAATGCTGTATTCGATGAGCAGGATCTGGCTCAGAGCGTGTTCGTCGCTCTCTGGAAAAATGCGGAAGAGGGACGTCTCGAAGAGATCCAGGATCGAACCGAACTGTGGTGGCTTCTGCTTGAAATCACCCGTCGCCGCGCCCTGTCCAGGCTGGAATTCAATAGAGCACAAAAGAGGGGGGCAAACATTACCCCGGATGTGTCCAATTCATCGGACGACAGCGCGATCGATATCTTTTCGCAGTTGAGTGACCTCCGTGAATTGCCCCCTGAAATGGTCGTGATCCTGAGCGATGAACACGATCGATTCATGTCGCTACTGCCAGACGACATGTTGCGGAACATTGCCAGCCAGAAGCTTGAGGGGTATTCCGTGAGCGAAATTGCTGTTCGACTCAATCTCAGCACCCGCACGGTCATCCGTAAGCTCAACCTGATCAGGGAACATTGGGTGCATGAGATGGGTGCGAGTTATTGACGCAATGAGACAACCTCAACCATGCCCACAGTGTCTGCAAGATACTTCGTCTGCAAGATGCTTTTCGCTCCTAAAGAAACACGGACAGCATCCTCTAAAACCTCTCGCCCCTCTTGGTGAGTGGCTTGAAATCAGAAAAATGAGGCATACCGAATTTCGCTCACTGGCCCCGAAATTCGGTATGCCTCAGCTTTGTAATACGATTCGGCGCAAAACTGGTGACAATCAATTCGAAAGATTTTCGTTTTCTATCAAAAAGCCCGATGAACACACTGTTGCGTAAACACGCAAGCTATTGATATCGAATTGGTTATGAAAAATGAGATTCTTGAATTCGAGCTGTTATTCCCAAAAGTGCGTCAGCCAAACTGAGAGTCTATCCGAAAAGTTAAGCTGCTTTTTTCATGGGTTTTCGAGGATATCGGAATTCTGCCTGGTGGACATTGGGGTCTGGCGCGTGCCGTTTGAGCATCAGGTGAATCATGCTCACCTGCACCATAGCTTCTGCCGATTTGGTGGTTCGTTCGTAGTCCTTGCTGTTGCGACGATATTTTCCAATCCACGCATTCGTCCGCTCCACCACCCAACGATACGGAAGCAGAACCAATCCCTTCGCGTCGGCGGGACGTTCCACCACCGTCACTTTGTAGTCCGCCTGGGATGTCTCCAGATAACGATCCAATGTTCGATTGTTGTATTTGGCGTCTCCCCGGATTTCTTCCAGGCGACTCGTTTGATCGGACGTCAACTTTGACAACACCTGAGGGGCATGCGTCCCTTCGTCCAGATTGGCTGCCGTCACCAGCACACTCAGTAAAAATCCCAGTGAATCCACGATCAAATGCCGTTTGCGACCATTGATCTTCTTCCCTCCACGTACCCCCTGAGACCTCCGGCTTCGCTCCCTTTGACGGTCTGAGAGTCGATCGCGGCCGTAGACGGCTCTGGCTCCCGCCCTGCCAGAACACGAATCGCTCGCCTCAAGACTTCCTGAATGGTCAGCCATGTTCCATCCGCTTTCCATGCGGTGAAATAGTCATGCGTCGTGGAGCGTCTGGCCAGATCCCTGGGGAGCATGCCCCATT
>Ga0182745_1000831_pt1 | contig 31856 bp, 30 predicted proteins | sample eDN3rd30CKraftBY_FD_128523 | JGI IMG/M metagenome (GOLD analysis project Ga0182745, IMG submission 128523) | Enriched backyard soil microbial communities from Emeryville, California, USA - eDNA 3rd pass 30_C Kraft BY (version 2) (version 2) | ecosystem: Environmental > Terrestrial > Soil >... | reverse complement strand
TGAAGGATTGGCGGCGCGTCGCGACCCGATACGACCGGTGCCCGGAAACCTTCTTCTCTGCGATCTTGCTAGCCGCAACCGTCTTGTTCTGGCTCCGAAACTCAATGAGTCTGGACCCTAGGCAACCCGCTGATTTTATATCAGAGGCGAAATTGCAACTGGGGTTCGCCACTCTATGGATTCCTGAAAGTAAGTGTAAGAAAGGCGGGACAAGTCCCGTAAGGGTTTTGCTGCCTTCGGGATGGCCGTTAATCCGATCCACCGGATTGCTGGGATCCACAGCCAGGGCTAATCCTGCGCCCGCTTGAAGAACTCTCGCGGCTGGTCGCTGATCGTCAGCAGCCAGTCGATGAAATGCCGGGTAGGTGTCGCGACCGATTTCAGCGTCGGCCAGACCAGATAGAAGGAATTTCCGGTCTTCACCGGATGCTGGAAGGGCCGGATCAGACGGCCGCTTTCCAACTCGTCCTGCAGGATGTCGATCTGTCCGATCGCCAGCCCCAGCCCGTCGCGCGCGGCGCCATAGGCAAGCAGCGAACTTTCGAAGATCATACCCGGCCCGCCCGGCAATGCGTGGCCCGAAGCCTCGGCCCAGAGATCCCATTCCCGGCGCCGGTATTTGGCATGAAGCAGGGTCGCCTGCTCCAGATCGCGGGGGGGAAGGAAGCCGTCGAAGCGCTCGGCATAGGCGGGGCTGCACACGACGTCGATCCGCTCGTCGAAAAGGCGGCGGCTGCGTGCGTCGCCCCAATCGCCCTGACCAAGCTGGAACGCCAGATCCAGATGGGTGCCGCGAAAGTCGAGGGGTTGGACGGCGGTGTCCAGACGCACCGAATGACCCGGATAGGCGTCGTAGAAGCGCGACAGCCGTGGTGAAAGCCAGTAATGGACCAGCGTGGGATAGATCCGCAGATGCACCACCATGTCCCGTTCGTTCTGCAGGATGCGATGCGTCGCCATGTCGAGGTCGTGGAACAGGCCGATGATCTCGCGACTGAAGGACTTGCCCACCTCGGTCAGTTTCACCGAGCGGGCGCGCCTCTCGAACAGCTTCACGCCCAGATAACCCTCGAGAATGGCGATCTGCCGACTGATCGCGACCTGGCTGATGCCCATATGGTTCGCCGCGGCGGTGAAGGTGTGATACTGCGCCGCGACCGCAAAGGCGCGCAGCGGGTTGAGGGGGAGGTTGCGATACTCCTCTGCCATAACCTTTGGTTTCCCATGCTAGACCAGAAGCATCGTTATCGCGGCCATCGACTTGCGTCAAAATGTGATTGATCAGTGCGGAGGGGCTGAGCGATCACATGGACTTCAAGCTAAACCAAGAACAGCAGCTTTATTTCGACTCGGTCCGGAAATTTGCCCGGGCGGAACTGGCCGAGGGCGCGGCGCGCCGGGCGGTTGCCAAGGAATACCCCTGGGACGTGGCGCGCAAGTTTGCCGATATGGGCCTTTTGGGCATCACCTTCCCCGAGGCCGATGGCGGGGCGGGGGGATCGCTTGTCGATGCGGTGCTGGCCATCCGGGCCGTGGCCGAGGTCTGCCCAAAATCGGGCGACGTGATCCAAGCTTGCACCTTCGGCCCGATCCGCACCTTTGTCGAATATGCCACGCCCGCGCAGAAGCAGCGCTTCTTGCCTGATCTGCTTTCGGGCAAGTCTCTGATTTCGCTTGGCATGTCGGAGCCCGACGCCGGTTCCGCCGTGACCGAGCTTGCCTCGTCGCTGCGCGCTGATGGCGATGGCTGGCGGCTGAACGGGGCCAAGATCTTTGGCACGAACAGCGTCGAGGCCGGGGTCTACCTCATCTATGCCCGCTTCGGTCCCGGAACCTCGGGCATCGGCTCGGTCCTGGTGGAACGCGGCATGGAAGGCGTGACCATCGGCACCCCGTCGGAGTTCATGAACGGCGAATCCTGGTCGGCGCTGTTTTTCGACAACGTCTATATCCCCAAGGAAAATGTTCTGCTGGGAGAGGGCGGCTTCAAAAAGCAGATCTCCGGTTTCAACGTCGAGCGGCTGGGAAATTCGGCACGGGCCGTCGCGGTCGGGCGGCATGCCTTCAATCTGGCGCGCGAACATGCGCTGGTGCGCAAGCAGTTCGGTCGTCCACTGGCCGAGTTCCAGGGCCTGCAATGGAAATTCGCCGATATGGAGATGAAACTGACCTCGGCCGAACTTCTGTTGATGCGGGCAGCGGTGAATGCGGCCGACAACCTGGACGGCCTGCCCTCGGCGCAGGAAACCGCACTGGCGAAGCTCGCCTGCAACGAGGCGGGTTTCTTTGCCGCGAACGAGGCCGTGCAGATCATGGGCGGGCTGGGCTTCTCGGAAGAAAGCACTGCGCAATACTGCCTGCGGCGAACCCGTGGGTGGATGATCGCCGGCGGCTCGCTCGAGATCTTGCGTAACCGGATCGCCGAAGGCATTTTCGAGCGCCGTTTCGATCAACGCGGGGCGATCAGGTGAAGGACCATGGTGATGCAATGTTGCTGAAGGCGCTGATCGCGCCTGACAGCGTGGCCCTGATCGGGGTTTCGGGATCAGTTGGAAAGCTGACCGCGCGACCTCTGGATTTCCTGCAGGCGAATGGCTGGCGCGGCAGGATCTATCCGGTCAATCCGACCCGTGACGAGATCGGCGGGCTTAAGGCGTGGAAGCGCGTCTCGGACATTCCGGACGGGGTCGATCACGCCTATATCCTGCTGAACGCCGACCCCGCCATCGAGGCGATGGAGGATTGCGCGCGGGCCGGCGTCAAGGTGGTCTCGGTCCTTGCCGACGGTTTCGCTGAGGCGGGCGAGGAGGGGCGCGCTCGGCAGGAGCGGTTGGTCCGCATCGCCGACGAGGCAGGGATCCTGCTGATCGGCCCCAACTCGACCGGCGTTGTCGCCACCGCGCAAGATTTCATCTGCACCACCAACGCCGCTTTCCGCGCGGACACCATCCGCAAGGGGCGGCTGGCGGTGCTGTCGCAAAGCGGCAGCGTCATCGGCACCATGCTGTCGCGCGGCGAGGCGCAGGGGATCGGGTTCTCGGCCCTCGTCTCGACCGGGAACGAGGCGGGCGCGGGCGTCGGGCGGTTGGGCCGGTTTCTGTTGGACGATCCGGGAACCGACGGCTTCATCCTGTTTCTGGAAACCATCCGCGACCGGGAGGAGCTGGCGGAATTTGCCCGCGGCGCGCGCGAGCGGGGCAAGCCCGTCGTGGCCTATGTGATCGGGCGCAGCGAGGAGGCGCGGGCGCTTTCGGTGTCCCATACCGGGGCTTTGACCGGTTCGGCGCGTGCTGTTTCGGCCTTCCTCCGGTCGGTCGGCATCCGCGAGGTCGAGGCGTTCGAGGCGTTGATTCCAGTGGCATCGACCTTGGCGCAGGTGGCGCCAGTTGAGGGACGTCCGCGCGCCGTCACCGTGGTCTCGACCACGGGCGGGGGCGGGGCGATGGTCGTCGATCAGCTTGCCCTTCGCGGCGTCGAGATCGCGGGGCTGTCCGACGCCTCGCGTCAGGCGCTGGCGGCGAAGGGCATCCCCCTCGGGCATGGAAAGCTGGTCGACGTGACGCTGGCCGGCACCCGTTACGAGGCGATGAAGGAGGTGGTCAGCACCCTGACCGCTGATCCCGAAACCGGGCTTCTGCTGGTGGTGATCGGGTCTTCGGCGCAGTTCAATCCCGAACTGGCGGTCGCCCCCATCGTCGATGCCCGGGCCGAGGGCGCGCCCGGCGCCGCGCCCGTGCTGGCCTTTCCCTTGCCCCATGCGCCCGAAGGGTTGGACATGCTCGCCGCGGGTGGAGTGCCGGCCTTTCGCAGCGTCGGCACCTGCGCCGAGGCGGTGGCACTGCTGCTTGATCCGCCGCCGGCCCCGGTTGAGACCGCGCCGCTATCCACCGAAAGTGCGGCGCTGATTGCCGCATTACCCACGGGCACGCAGGACGAGGTCGCCTCGGCCCAAATAATGCGCTCGCTGGGGGTCGCGGGGCCACGGCAGGGCGTGCTGACCCCCGATGCGGAAGTGCCGCAGGACCTTGGCCTTGGCTGGCCGGTGGTGGCCAAGCTGATCTCGCCCGATCTGCCGCACAAGACCGAGGCGGGCGCAATCCGTATCGGCGTTGCCGACCGCGCCGCGCTGGTGCGGGCGATCGCCGAGATGAAGGCCTCGGCCAGCCTGCATCGGCCGGGATTCCGCCTGACAGGCATCCTTCTTCAGGAGATGTGCGTCGGTCTGGGCGAGGCGCTGGTCGGCGTGACTCGTGACCCGGCGGCGGGGCCGATCGTGACGCTGGCCATGGGCGGCGTGATGACCGAGATCTATCGCGACAGCGCGATCCGCCCGGCACCTGTCGATCTTGCGACAGCGCATGCCATGATCGCCGAGGTCAAGGGCTTCGCCCTGCTTTCGGGCTATCGCAACCGCCCGAAAGGCGACCTTGAGGCGCTGGCCCATACGGTCGTCGCAGTCTCGCGGCTGGCCCTGTCGCCTCGGGTCGCCGAGGCCGAGATCAACCCGCTTCAGGTCCGCCCCGAGGGCGAAGGGGTGGTGATGCTCGATGCGCTCTTGAATATGGCCGGCCCCGCCTAGGGGCCGCGCCGGATCCGGCAGGGATGGACCGGACCGAGTTTCGACTGGAAGGGGGAGGATATGACAATCAAGGATTTCCGCGATGTGATCGGCGGCGGACTGCTGATCCTTGCGGGTGCCGCTGCGGCTGTCGCGGCGACGGGCTACGGGATCGGCAGTCCCGGCAGCATCGAGCCCGGCTTCTTTCCGCTGCTTCTTTGCGGAGTTCTGGTTCTGGTCGGCGCGGGGATCGTCTGGTCGGGCATCGACACGACCGGCAACGCGCCGCGGGCTGAAGCCGTCAGGCTGAACCCCTGGCACCTGTGGTGCCTTTGCGTGGTTGCAAGCGGTTTCATTCTGTTCGGCCTGCTGCTGCCTGTGGCGGGATTGTTCCTGACTTGCTTCGTCTCGATCAGCGTAGTCGGCGCCACGTCGCGCCTGCTGAAGCCGCTTGGCGCGCTGGTCACAGCGTTTGTGCTTGCCGTCGTTGCGGTGGTGCTTTTCCGCTACCTGCTGGACCTGCAGGTTCCGGCCTGGCCCTGGGGGGGCTGACCATCATGTGGGACAATATCCTTCTGGGTTTCAGCCATGCCGGGACCATCGTGAACCTCGGCTATGCGCTGGTGGGTGCGCTTCTCGGGACGCTGATCGGTGTCCTGCCGGGCCTTGGACCGCTCGCGACCATCGCGATCCTGCTGCCCTTCACCTATGGGCTTGAGCCGCTTTCGGCGCTGATCATGCTGGCGGGGATCTATTACGGTTCGGCCTATGGCGGGTCGACCACGGCCATCCTGATGAGCCTGCCGGGAGAGACGGCCTCGACTGTCACGGTTCTCGACGGCTATCAGATGGCGCGGCGGGGACGCGCAGGCGTCGCCATTGCAACCGCGGCGATTGGATCTTTTGTGGCAGGCACATTCGGCACGCTGCTGATTGCCGCCTTCGCGACGCCGCTGACCACGGTTGCCATCGGCTTCGGTCCCAAGGACTATTTCGCCTTGATGACGCTGGGTCTGGTCGGGGCGGTGTCCCTCGCGGCGGGGTCGATGCTGAAATCGGTGGCGATGGTCGTTGTCGGCCTGCTGCTGGGACTGGCCGGAACGGATTCCAACACCGGCCTGCAACGATTCACCTTCGGCCTGCCGCAACTCTGGGACGGGATCGACTTCATCGTCCTCGCTGTCGGGCTGTTCGCCTTTGGCGAGATCTACTCGACCCTCGCCGAGCGTTCGAACCCTGATGCTCGGACCAGCCCGATCAACCGGCTCTGGCCAGCGCGCGAGGATTTCCGGCGCATGGTGGCCCCCATCCTGCGCGGCACGGGGATCGGCTCGATCCTGGGGGTACTGCCCGGGGCCGGGATCTCGATGTCATCGTTCATCTCCTACAGCGTGGAAAAGCGCGTTTCGCGCAATCCCGAGGAGTTTGGCCATGGCGCCATCGAAGGCGTCGCCGGTCCCGAATCCGCCAATAACGCCGCGGCGCAGACGGCTTTCATCCCTACGCTGACCCTGGGCATTCCGGGCAGCCCGGTGATGGCGCTGATCCTTGGCGCGCTGATGATCCACAACATCCAGCCCGGTCCGAACGTGATCTCGTCGCGGCCCGAACTGTTCTGGGGGCTCATCGCCAGCATGTGGATCGGCAACCTGATGCTCGTCCTCTTGAACCTGCCGCTAGTCGGCATTTGGGTAAAGCTGCTGAGCGTGCCCTATCGCCTGCTGTTCCCCGGCATCGTGATGTTCAGTTGCATCGGCGTCTATGCCTCGGGACTGGCTTCGTTCGACCTGTATCTGACAGCAGTGTTCGGGGCGTTCGGGGTGCTTCTGAAGGTGCTGCGGTTCGAGCCTGCGCCCCTTGTGCTGGGCTTCGTTCTGGGTCCGATGCTGGAGGAGAACTTCTCCCGTGCGCTGGTCCTGTCGGACGGGTCGCTGATGACCTTCATCGACAGCCCCCTGCCGCTGGCGATGCTCTGCGCGGCGGTGCTGCTGGTCGTCCTGATGATGATGCCCAAGCAGCGCGCGAATCGGGACGAGATGTTTGCCGACGAATGAGGCGCCGCGCATCTCCGCAATCTTGGGAAAGGAATCCCGAATGATGCATGCCACCCTGCGCCGTAGTGATGCGGGGCGTCCCTGGTTGCTGCTGGTCCACGGCATGCTGACAAGCGCCCGCCATTGGGAGCCGAACCTGCCGGAGCTGGAGCGGCATTTCAATCTGGCCCGCGTCGACCTGCCGGGACACGGGCGCAGTCCGGCCCCGGCCGACGTCGCGACCATCACCGCCGACAGCCTGATTGCCGGGTTCGAGACGCTGCGTGGCGAGCTGGGCGTGTCGCGCTGGTTCCTCTGCGGGCAGAGCTTTGGCGCGGGCCTGACGTTGAACTATGCGCGTCGGCATCCCGACCGGGTCATTGCACAGGCCTTCACCAATGCCCGTGTGGTGCTGCGCGACAACGACCACCCCGAGGAAGTCGCGGCCCGGCAGGCGCGGCTGGCCTCCTTCCGGCAGGAAGGCCCGGACGCCATGCGGAGAGAGCGGTTTCATCCCCGTTTCGCCCACCGCTTTCCGCCCGCCCTGCGCGAGGCGCTTGCTGCAGACGCCGACCGGATCGACATTGGCAGCTATGCCCAGATCCTTGGCGAGGTCATGCCGTCGCTGTCGCTGCGGAACGTGCGGGACGGGGCACCCATCGTGCCGACTCTCCTGATCAATGGTCGGCACGAGCGCATCTTTCAACCCGTCCGGCACGAACTCGCCCTGCGCTGGCCCAGCCTTGCGGTTGCCGATCTGGATGGCGGGCATTCCGTCAATATCGAGAACCCCGTTGGTTTCACCCGCGCGTTGATCGACTTCTTCGCCGCATATGACGCGAGCCTGAGCAAGGCGGTGATTGCATAACCAAACATCAGGCATGGGTGAGATAAGCCAAGTTGAGCTTCGCTCTCGCCCCCGGTTAACCTGCTTTCGGAGGAGAGGGGCGGCATGGGCGAAAAGACCGGCAGCCGGTCCCGGAGGAGACAATGAACATCATCGAGACTTCGCCGCTGCAACAGTGGCAGGACCATCTGCGCGCGGGCCGTCTGGCCTATCAGTTCAGCCCCGATGCCGGGCGGGCGGTGTTCTATCCGCGTCTGGTCTGTCCGCATGGCGGCCGCGCGCCGCTGGAATGGCGGATCAGCGCGGGCAGGGGTAGCGTCCATTCAATCTCGCGGGTGCATCCGGTCAAGGGCGAGCCCTATCCTGTAGCGCTGATCGACCTCGACGAAGGGTTTCGCATGATGTCGACGGTCGAGGGCGCACGCGGCGAGCCTGACGAGATTGGACGCCGCGTCCGCCTGAGCCTACGCCCCTCCGCGGCCGATGGCGCCCCGCCGCTTCCGGCCTTTGAATGGGAGGAGCAGGAATGACCCGACAGCCTCAACGCGGCGGCAGCGCGATCGTGGGCGTGGCGGAAAGCGATCTGGGCGTGGTGGCGTCGGGCACGACGCCACTCGACCTGATGGGGCAGGCCGTGACGGCGGCGCTTGCCGATTGCGGCATCGGCCTTGACGAGGTGGACGGAGTCTTTGCGGCGGCAAGCCAGCTTCGGATGCCGACGATCTCGCTGTGCGAATATCTGGGCCTGCGGCCGCGCTATTTCGACTCGAGCTATCTTGGCGGTGCCTCGTTCCAGAGCCTTGCCGCCCATGCCGCGCTGGCGCTTGAGGCGGGTCTCTGCAATGTCGCGGTGATCGCCTATGGCTCGACCCAGCGCAGCGCGCGGGGCAGCTTCACCCCGCAGCGCGACATGAACGAATATGACGGGCTGTTCAGCCCCCGCCTGCCTGTCACCGGCTATGCGCTGGCGGCGGCGCGCCACATGCATCTTCACGGCACCACCCGCAGCGATCTGGCCGACATCGCGCTGGCCGCGAGGGGATGGGCGCAGCTCAACCCCCGCGCCTTCGACCGCCGCCCGCTGACGCGCGAGGACGTGCTGGGCGCGCCGATGGTCTCGGCTCCGTTGGGCGCGAAGGATTGCTGCCTGATGACCGATGGCGGTGCGGCCGTGGTCATGGTGCGCGCCGATCGCGCGGCGGCGCTGAAAAAGGCCCCAGTCTATATCCTCGGGACCGGCGAGGCGCAGGAGCATCATTCGATCAGCCAGATGCCCGACCTGACCGTTACCGGCGCCGCCCGGTCAGGGGCGCAGGCCTATGCCATGTCCGGGCTGACGGCGGCCGAGATCGACGTGGCCCAGCTTTACGACGCCTTCACCATCACCACGCTGCTTTTCCTTGAAGATCTTGGCTTCTGTCCCAAGGGCGAGGGCGGCCGCTTCGTTCAGGACGGCGCCATCGCTCCCGGCGGGCGGCTGGCGGTGAACACCTCGGGCGGCGGCCTTTCTTACTGCCATCCCGGCATGTTCGGCCTCTTCACCATGATCGAGGCGACCCGGCAATTGCGCGGCGAATGCGGCGAAAGGCAGGTGACGGGGGCCGAGACGGCCATCGCGCACGGCAATGGCGGGGTTCTGGCGGGACAAGCCACGCTGGTCCTTGGCAATTCTGCGACACTCTGACTTACGGATTGGACGAACTATGAGCGTTAAGCTGCTGCAAGACAAAATCATCCTCGTGACCGGCGCGGGTCGGGGTGTCGGGCGCGAGATCGCGCTCTGCGCCGCCCGCAACGGGGCGAAGGTCATCGTGAACGATCTGGGCGCATCGCTGACGGGCGAAGGGACGGACAGCTCTCCGGCGCAGGAGGTGGTGGACCTGATCCGCGCCGAGGGCGGCGAGGCCGTGGTGAACGGCGACAGCGTCGCCACCGCCGAGGGCGCAAAGGGCATGGTGGATGCGGCCCTGTCGAATTTCGGCCGGATCGACGGCGCGGTCCACAGCGCCGGCATCCTGCGCGACGTGATCTTCCACCGCATGACGCCCGAGGATTTCGAGGCGGTGCTGCGTGTCCACCTGTTCGGTGCCTTCAACATCAGCAACGCCTGCGCCCCGCATTTCAAGGCGCAGGAAAGCGGGGCCTTTGTCCACATGACCTCGACCTCGGGTCTGATCGGATCGTTCGGGCAGGCCAATTATGCGACGGCCAAGATGGGGATCGTCGGGCTGTCTCGCGCGATTTCCTTTGACATGGCGCGGTTCAACGTCCGCTCGAACTGCATCGCCCCCCATGCCTTTAGCCGCATGATCGAGGCGATCCCCGGTAAGTCGCCTGAAGATCAGGCGCGCGAGATGGAAAAGCGCCGCACCAAAACCCGCGCCGACCAGATCGCGCCGCTGGCGGCCTTCCTCTCCTCGGATGCCGCCTCGGGGATCACCGGCCAGATATTCGGCGCGCGCGGGAACGAGATCTATCTCTACAGCCAGCCGCGCCCCGTCCGCACCATGCATCGCGAGGACGGCTGGACGGTCGAGGCGCTGGCCGAGCGGCTGCCCAACGCCTGGGCCTCGGGTTTCACCCCGGCCGAGCGGACCAAGGACGTGATCGCCTGGGACCCCATCTGAGGAGCGCGCGGAATGCCCCTGAACGTCGATGCGCTCGAAGCCTGGGATTTTCCCCGCCTCGAGCAGAGCTATACGGAAAAGGACACGCTCCTTTACGCGGTCTCGCTGGGGTTCGGGCAGGACCCGGTCGATCCTGCGGAACTGTCCCTTGTCTATGAGGACGGGCTGAAGGCGGTCCCGACCATGCCGGCGATCCTCTGCCATCCGGGCCAGTGGAACACCGACCCCGTGTTTGGCGTGACCCGCAGCAAGGTCGTGCATGGCGAGCAGCGGGTGTTCCTGCACCAGCCGTTGCAGCCCGAGGGGCGGCTTTATGCCCGCGCCCGTGTCGCGGCGGTCGAGGACAAGGGCGAGAGGGGCGCGCTGATCCATGTCGCCCGCACCATGTTCGATGCCGAAAGCGGTGCCCCGGTGGCCTCGGTCCTGCACTCGTCCTTCTGCCGCACGGATGGTGGCTTCGGCCGCAGCTTTGGCCTTCTTCCGCAGGCGACCCCTTGCCCCGACCGCGCGCCCGATGCCCAGATCGACGTGGTGACCCGGCCGGAGCAGGCGTTGATCTATCGTCTCAACAGGGACCGCAATCCGCTGCATGCCGACCCGGCCTATGCGGCGCGGGCGGGCTTCGACCGGCCAATCCTGCACGGGCTCTGCACCTATGGGCTGGCGGTTCGGGCGCTTCTGTCCACGGTGGCCAAAGGCGAGGTCGAGGCGATCCGCTCGGTCGAATGCCGCTTTTCGCGACCGGTCTTTCCGGGCGAGACGGTGCGCTTCCAGATCTGGGAGGAGGGCGATCGTGCCTTTTTCCGCGCAAGGGTCGAGGCGCGTGGTGTCACCGTGCTGGATGCGGGTCGTGCCCTGCTGGGCGACGGCCATTCCGCCCCGGATTATGCACTTCTGGAGGAAACAGCATGACCCTGCCTGCCATCCTCAAGGGCCGCATGCGGCTGCCGGTCATCGCCTCGCCCATGTTTCTGGTCTCGGGACACGAACTGGTCGTGGCGCAATGCAAGGCGGGGATCGTCGGTTCGTTCCCCTCGCTGAACGCGCGGCCGGAAAGCGAACTCAAGATCTGGCTGGACCTGATCCGCGAGAAACTGGCGGCCCATGACGCGCGCCATCCCGATGCGCCCTCGGCCCCCTATGCCGTCAACCTGATCTCGAACAAGTCGAACAGCCGCTTCGATCACGATGCGCAGGTCTGCGTCGACAGCAAGGTGCCGCTGCTGCTGACCTCGCTGTCGCCGCCGGGCGATCTGGTGCGCGCGGTCCACGGCTATGGCGGGCTGGTCTTTCACGACGTTACCACGATCCGCCATGCCGAAAAGGCGTTGGAGCAAGGGGTAGATGGCCTGATCCTCGTCTGCAATGGCGCGGGTGGACATGCGGGCACCGCCAACCCCTTCGCTTTCTATTCCGAGGTGCGCAAGATCTTTGGGGGCACCATCGTTCTTGCCGGCGCGATCGGCACCGGGGCCGCGCTGAACGCGGCGCTGAGCCTTGGGGCCGACATGGTCTATATGGGCAGCCGCTTCATCGCCGCCGCCGAAAGCCGCGCGCCCGAGGATTACCGCGCCATGGTGGTCGAAGCGGCGCTGAAGGACGTGGTTTATACTCCTTATTTCAGCGGCCTGCCCGCGAACTACCTGCGCCAGAGCATCGTCGCCGCTGGGCTGGACCCGCAGGAGGTGGCTGAGGCCAGCCGCGACAAGGACCGCTACAAGGCAGGCGGCCGGTCCGAGGCGAAGGCCTGGCGCGACATCCGGGGCGCGGGTCAGGGCATCGGCCTGATCGACCGTGTGCAACCGGTGGCCGAGATCGCCGACCAGCTTGAACAGGAATGGCGCGCCGCTGAGGCCGCCGAGATGGCCGCCCGCGCCGAGCGCGCGTCCTGGCTGCGCATGGGAGGGCTCTGATGGGCATTCGTCTGGACAAGGTCGACGGCATCGGCCGCATCACGCTGGATACGCCCTGCCGCAAGAATGCCCTCTCGCCCGAGGAACGCTTCGAGATGGCCGAAATGCTACGCGCCCTGCGCTTTGACCCGGAGGTGCGGGTCATCCTTTTGCGGGGCGAGGGGGACGATTTCTGCGCGGGCGCCGATGTCTCGCGCATGGGCAAGGACGCGCAAGGCAGCGCGCGGACGCGGATGCAGCGCGGCGTCGCCGGCGTCGCGCGCGAGATGGCGGCGCTGGAGAAACCGGTCGTCTCGGCCGTGCGCGGCGTCGCCGTGGGCTTCGGCTGGTCGCTTGCGCTGGCCTCGGACGTGGTGATCGCCTCCGATACGGCGCGCTTCTCCATGATCTTCTCGAAGCGCGGCCTCGCGCCAGATGGCGGGGCGGTGCATTTCCTGATCCGCCATATAGGTCAGTTGCGCGCCAAGGAGCTGGCCTTCTCGGCCCGGATCCTCGGCGCCGACGAAGCCTTCGGCATGGGTCTGGTCAGCCGGGTGGTTCCGGACGCAAGCCTGGAGGACGAAGCCGCGGCCTATTGCCGCCACCTGCTTACCCTGCCGACGCTGGCCCTTGGCATGACCCGGCATCTGTTCGAGGTCGCGACCTCTGCCGATCTGGACACCTATCTGGATGTCGAAGCCTTCACCCAGTCCTTCCTGAACCAGAGCGAGGACTACAAGGAAGCCGTCAGCGCATTTCTGGAAAAACGGCCGGGTGTCTATCATGGACGATAGCATGACCATGCAGCCCGATTGGAATGTCATGCCCGAGGCCGAGTTCCGGCAGGTGCTGACCGATTTCATCGAGGCCAAATGCCCGCCTGGGTTGCGCCATTATCCGCATCGCTTTCCGGCCGATGTCACCATGCCCTGGTACAAGGCGCTACACCGGCGCAACCTGATCGCGCCGGGCTGGCCGGTGGAGCATGGCGGCATGGGTCTTTCTCCCGATCGTCACCTCGTCTTCATCGAGGTGATGGAGGCCGCGGGCACCCCCTGGCTGCATGACGCAGGCGTGCGCAACCTTGGTCCCGCCATCATCGCCTGGGGTACCGAGGCGCAGAAAGCCCATTACCTGCCCCGGATGCATGCGGGCGAGCATATCTGGTGTCAGGGCTATTCCGAACCATCGGCGGGATCCGATCTGGCAAGCCTGCAATGCGACGGCCGGATCGAGGGCGACCGGATCATCGTGAACGGCCAGAAGATCTGGACCACCTCGGCCCATGTCGCAAACCACATGTTCGCGCTGATCCGCACCGACCGGTCGGGCGCCAAGCAGGAGGGGATCAGCTTTCTGCTGATCGACATGACCCTGCCCGGCATCACCGTGCGCCCGATCGAGAACCTGTCCGGGCATCCGGATTTCTGCGAGGTCTTTTTCGACGATGTCGAGGTTCCCTTGGATTGCATCCTTGGCGAGCGCGACAAGGGCTGGGCCGTCGCGCGGTCGCTTCTGGGGTTCGAGCGGATCTGGGCCGGTTCGCCGAAGCGCGCGCTGAAGGTCCTGATCGCCCTGCGCCGTGGGATCGAGGAGCGGGGCCTGCTGTCCGACCCGCTCTGGCGGGACCGGCTGGCACAGGCCGAATTCGACACGATGGACGCGCAGGACATGTATGCGGGTTTTGCCGATCTGGTGCGCAGCGACGGCAAGGTCGGGGTCGAGGTCTCGGCCCTCAAGATCTGGTCTACCTGCGTTTTCCAGTCTCTTTCCGAACAGCTTCTCGAACTGTCGGGCAGCGATGCGGTCATGGCCGGCGAGGGTGCCTCGGACCTGCTGGCGCCCTATTACGAGAGCCGGGCGCCCACGATCTTTGCCGGAACGAACGAGGTTCATCGCAACATTCTGGCCCGCTCGGTCCTCGGGCTGCCGAAATCCGACGAGGGCGCAAGATGATGATGGATCCCGACACTGCGACGATGTTGCGCGACGCCGTCGCCCGCCATGTCGAGCGCCATGCCGATGGGCGCGCGATCCGCGCCAGGCGCGGCAGCCTGCCCGGTCCCCGCGCCTCGACACCCGAGGAGATGGCCGAGCAGGGCTGGCTGGGTCTTGCCCTGCCGGAGGAGGCCGGTGGCCTTGGGCTGGGCCTGCCCGCCGCCGCGCTGGTGGTGGAGGGGCTGGCGGGGTCCTTCACCTCGGACCCGTTCATCGGCCTTTACCTCGCGGGGCGCGTGTTGGCGCTGGCCGGGGGCGGCGAGGATCAGCTTGCCGGATTGGGCGAGGGGCGGATTTGCACCGCCCTTGCCTGGCAGGAGGCGCCCGCCGAATTCGCCGCCCCCCGTCCGCAGACCCGGTTTCACGAGGGCAGGCTGACCGGACGCAAGGGCTGGATCGCCGGGGGGGCCGGGGCGGGCTTCCTGATCGTGACCGCGCAGGATGCCGCCGAGCCGGTGCTGGCGCTGGTTTCCACCGAGGCCGAGGGGGTGAGGGTCTCGCCGGGGTTCCGCGCCGATGGCTCGCCCTTTGCCGGGCTTGAGCTTGAGGCCGCACCGGCCGAGGTTCTGGCCCGTGGCGCCGTAGCCGAGGCCGCCTTGCGCCGCGCGCTGGATGAGGGGTCGGTCCTGATCGCCGCCGAGCTGATGGGCCATGTCGACCGCATGATGGACCTGACCCTGGAACATCTGAAGACACGCCGCCAGTTCGGCCGCGCGATCGGAGCTTTTCAGGCCCTGCAACATCGCGCTGCCGATATGTTTGTCCGCCAACGCCTCGCACGCGCGGTGCTGGATGCGGGTATCACCCGTCTGGCCGATCCGCTGGACGTCCCGGCGCTTGGAATGCAGGCCGCGCGGTTGCGGGCACGCCTGAACGATACGGCCCAGCTGATCATGCGCGAGAGCATCCAGCTTTTCGGCGCCATGGGCATCACCGACGAAAACGACCTGAGCCTGCACGTCAAACGCTGCCTCAGCCTGATCGGTTGGCTCGGCAACAGCACCGAGCAGCGCCGCTATTTCATGGATCTGGCCGCGCCCCGCGGGCGCTGGCCCGAAGGGAGGAACTGAGATGAACGCAACCGCAAATCCCGGTGGGCTGGACGCGCTGTTCCGCCCCCGTAGCATCGCCGTGATCGGGGCTTCGGACGATCCGCGCAAGATCGGCGGCCGCCCGATCCGCTATATGCTCGAGGCGCAGTCGGGGGTGAAGGTCTGTCCGGTCAATCCGACCCGCGCAGAGGTGCAGGGGCTGAAGGCATATCCCTCGGCCGCGGCGATCCCCGAGCAGGTGGATCAGGCGATCATCGCCGTGCCCGCGCGGCAGGCCGAGGCCGCGGTGGCCGATGCCTGCGCCGCCGGGGTCCGCTCGATCGTGATGTTCAGCGCGGGCTTTGCCGAGGCGGGCGAGGAGGGCGCAGCGGCGCAGGCCCGCATCATACAGATGATCCATGACGCGGGCGCGCGCCTTCTTGGCCCGAATGCGATGGGTTCCTTCAACACCGCCGATCGCATCTTCTCGACTTTCTCGACCGCGATGGACCGGGGCACTCCGGCCGTGGGCCGCGTCGGCATGGTCAGCCAGAGCGGCGCCGTCGGCTCATACCTGCAGAATCTGGTGATCAGCCGGGGCATGGCCATTTCCAAGTTCGTCGCCACGGGCAACGAGGCCGACGTTCAGGCCGCCGAATGCCTTGAATGGATGGCGCAGGATCCCGATACCGACGTGCTGATGCTATATATGGAGGGCTGCCGCAATGGCCCGGCGCTGGTGCGGGCGCTGCGCACGGCGCGCCGCATGAAAAAGCCGGTCATCGTCTTCAAGGCGGGGCGGACCGAGGCAGGGCAGTCCGTCGCGGCCTCCCATACCGGGGCGCTGGCCGGATCGGTGCAGGTCTTCGATACGGTCCTGCGCGAGGCTGGGGCCTTCTCGTGCCAGACCATGACGGAGATGGTCGATGCCACCTATACCTGCGCGCAGGGCGTCCTGCCGCGCGACAGGTCGCTGGCCATCGTCACCGTCTCGGGCGGGGTTGGGGTGATGTCGACCGATGCCGCGATGGAAAGCGGGCTGAGCCTGCCGCCCGTGGCCGAGGCGACGCTGGCCGCGATCCAGCAGGAACTGCCGCTTGCCGTCGGGCTGAACCCGGTCGACACCACCGCCCAGACCGTCGGCGACCGTGCCATGCTGACCCGCGCGGTCGAGCGCGTGCTGCGCGACCGGCCCTTCGGCTCGGCGATGCTGTTCTTTGCCAATGCCGGGCGCAATGCCCGCGACATGGAGGTGCTGGCCGAACCTCTTCGTGCCTTGCGGTCCGAGTTTCCTGACACCCAGCTTGCGCTTTGCGTCCAGACGACGCCCGAATACCGCCGGCAGCTTGAGGATCTTGGCTATCTGGTCTTCGAGGACCCGGTCTTCTGCGTCAAGGCGCTGGCCGCAGCGGCGGAGTTGTCATTCCGGCGCTCGCAGCCGCTTGAAGTGCCGCAGATGGGCGACTTGCAGGCAGTCACGCTGACCGCCTCACCCGACGAGGCGGAATCCAAGGCGCTGCTTGCCGGGGCGGGGGTGCGTTTCGTGCAGGAAACAGTGGCGGTCAGCGCGGAGGCGGCCGTCGCCGCGGCCGAGGCCATGGGCTATCCGGTGGTCCTGAAGGTGCTATCCCCTCAGATCGCGCATAAATCCGAGGTGGGCGGCGTCGCGCTGAGCCTTGGGGATGCGGATGAGGTTGCGGCCGCCTTCCGCACCGTCGTCCGGAACGCCGCCCACGCTGTGCCCGAGGCCGATATCCGCGGTGTCACCGTGGCCCAGATGGTGACGGGCGGCACTCAGACCATCATCGGCGCCCATCGCGACCCGACCTTCGGCCCGGTCGTGATGTTCGGTCTGGGCGGTATCTATACCGAGGTCCTGAAGGATACGGTCCTGCGGACGGCGCCGGTCAGCCATCAGGATGCCCTTCAGATGATCGGCTCAATCCGCAGTTTTGCCATCCTCGACGGTGCAAGGGGGCAGCCCAAGGCCGATCTCGACGCCATCGCCGAGGCGATCGTCAAGGTCTCGCAATTCATCGCAGCACAGGGACCGGAGGTGGAGAGCGTCGAGATCAACCCCTTCATCGCCCTGCCCAAGGGTGGCCTTGGCGTCGATGCGCTGATCCATGTCAGCCGCTAGCGTGCGAACGGCTGCCCGACCGCGTCCCATAACCGGAGCTTGGTCGGGCAGAACCTGCCGTTAGTTGCTCCGAGCCACGGGACGAGGCTGGATGGTTCCCGACCGGGACACCGGGAATTTGACGATCGCGAGGAGGCGATCGGAAGGGGAGGAAAGAATGAAACTGATGAAAGCCAGTCTGCTGGGCCTCAGCGTCGCCCTCGGGCTAGCCGGAGGCGCGGCGCGGGCTGATATCGCCTCGCAATCGACGATCCAGATCGTGGTGCCATTCAACCCGGGGGGCTCGACCGATCCCTTCGTGCGCTTTCTGGCGGATGAGATGCAGCAAAAGCTGGGCAAGCCAGTGATCGTGATGAACAAGCCCGGCGCGGGCGGCGTGGTCGGCACGGCCGAGGTGGCGCGCGGGCCGGGCGATGGCTCGACCCTGCTGTTCTCCAGCTCGTCCTTTCTGACCGGACCGGCGGCGAACCCGAATGCGGGCTTTGACCCGGTCAAAGACTTCAAGACCATCTCGGTCATGGGGTTCAACGAGTTCATGGTGATCGGCGCGCCCAAGGCCGGGATCAGCTCACTGGAGGATCTTCTGGCCAAGGCCAAGGTTGGCAAGGTAGTGATGTCGACGGCGGGTGTCGGGTCCTCGACGCATTTCGTTGGCACGCTGGTCTCGAACGAGTTGGGTCTGAAGCCGCGTGTCCTGCACATGAAATCCTCGGGCGAGGCCATGCTGGAGGTGATCGCGGGCCGCGCCGATTACTATGTCGGCTCGGTCGGGTCGTCGGCCCCCTATCTCAAGGATGAGCAGGGCAAGGGCATCCTCTATCTGGGCGAGGGTCGCCGCCCGGAGTTTCCTGACGTTCCGGCCGCGGCCGAAAAGGGCTACCCCGAGGTCGAGGCCGCGCAATGGTTCGGGTTCTTCGCGCCTGCGGGCGTCAGCGACGCCGATGTCGCGACACTGAACCGCATGACCGCCGAGATCATGCAGAGCGACAAGGGCAAGGCTTTCGCCGTGGATCAGGGTGTCAGGTTCGAGGACTGGGATGCGACCAAGTTCCAAGCCTACATGGCCGACGAATACGGCAAATGGCAGGCTCTGGTCGAGAGCGGCATGGAGTAGGCGCGCGGCGCGGACCGGAAGGATCGGCGGGCGCGGCATGCCATCGGGCACCGTGCCCGACTTCCACTCCTCACCCGGCCGAGGCGATCGGCCTCAGGAACGCCCAGCCTGCCGATGCGGTTCTATGCCTAGGTTGAAGACTGAGCCAATGGAATCGCACTTGTAGGAATGCCCGACCGGGGTTTGAATCAAAAAGAAGATTCAGTGAACCGGGATCAAGATGAAAACTAGCGTCCGGCACCTGCCGCTCGCCAATCTGCGCGCTTTCGAAACGGCCGCGCGGCATGGAAATTTTGGCAAGGCGGCGGCTGAGCTGAACCTCAGCGACAGCGCGATCAGTCACCAGATCAGCCGCTTGGAGGCGGCGTTGGGATTTGCCTTGTTCGAGAAGGCCGGACGCGGCGTCCAGTTGACCGAGGCAGGCCACAGCCTTGCCGCAACCGTGACGGGGGCATTGCAGGACATCTATGGCACGGTCCTGCGCCTTTCCGAACGCAACGAGGAGCAGGGTGGCCGGCTCAATCTGACATGTCCGCCCATGTTCGCCAGTGGCTGGCTGTCGCGCAACATCGCGGAATTCTGTAGCGAACATCCGCAGATCGAATGTCACATCCGGCTGGCTGAGAACCAGACCATTCCCGATCCCGGCGACACCGATATCGGTATCCTGTTCGGCACCGGCAACTGGCCCGACCTCCACGCCATCCTGCTCGAGGACATCCTGATCGGCCCGGTTTGCAGCCCGGTGCTGATGAGCGGCACGGCCGGCGGGCTGCGCAGCCCGGCCGATCTGCGCCGCGTGTTCCTGCTGCATTGGGACGACGGTTCGGAATGGCGACGGTGGTTGGCGCAGGCCGGGCAGATGGACGTCTCGCTGTTCACGCGCAACCTCTATTGCAACGATTTGGGCGCGGCCATCGACTTTGCACTGCATGGTGCGGGCTGCGCGCTGGCCAGCGAAACGCTGACCGGGATGAACGTACGTGACGGCTCGCTGATCCGACCCTTTGCCGATACGATCAACCCGAACGGGGGTTGGTATGTGGTGGTGTCGCCCGAGAACCTGGCCCGGCCAAGGGTGCGCTTGTTCCTGCAGTGGATCTTGAAGAAATTTGGTCAATCATTGGCTGAACACTTTCTGGACTGATCAAAACCGGAGACGACGCCCGGATTTTGTGCAGTGTCGCGAATTTTGCATATCGCATATTGCAGACATGTTGAGGGATTCAGCAGGGAACCCGTGATCACGTCGAAATATTATTGTTAAATATCATAATTATGTTCTGTCTCATCGCCCGAGTGGAAAAAAGATGAAGATATTTCATCAATCAGATGACAATCCATCATTTGCGCTATACCCCGCCAACAAGTGAATTCACTCGGGACCAATTCAAGGGACGACGCATGGACAAGCTGACCGCAACGGGGATACGCAAATCCTACGGCACGCATGAGGTGCTGAAGGGGGTTTCTCTGGCTGCGAGCGCCGGCGACGTCATCAGCATCATCGGCTCGTCGGGTTCGGGCAAGAGCACGCTGCTGCGCTGCCTGAATTTTCTCGAATCCCCGAATGCCGGCCGAATCGTGGTCGAGGGCGAGGAGTTGCAGACCGTTCGGGGTGCCGATGGCATGCTGCGTCCCGCCAGCGCCCGGCAGTTGCGGCAGATGAGGTCGCGGCTGGCGATGGTTTTTCAGAATTTCTGCCTGTGGTCGCACATGACCGTTCTAGCCAATGTGATAGAGGCGCCGATGGGGGCGTTGGGTCTGGACCGCAAGGAGGCGCTGGACCGCGCCCACCGGAATCTGGAAAAGGTCGGGCTGGGCCGCGACCATCTGAGCCGCTATCCCGGCCAGCTTTCCGGTGGCCAACAGCAGCGGGTCGCCATAGCGCGGGCGCTGTCGATGGATCCGCAAGTGATGCTATTCGATGAACCGACCAGTGCCCTTGACCCTGAGCTGGTGGGCGAGGTGCTGAAGGTCATGCAGTCGCTGGCCGAGGAAGGCCGAACCATGATCGTCGTCACACATGAAATGGCCTTTGCCCGCCATGCCTCGACCCAGGTGATCTATTTGCGCGACGGGCTGATCGAAGAACAGGGCCGGCCCGCCGAGATCTTTGGTGCGCCGCGCTCGGAACGGCTGGCGCGCTTTATCGAACGCGCCTGAAAACTGACACAAGAACACACAGAGAGGTTCACCATGCTCCGCCTGAAACTGGCACTCGCGATGTCGTTGCTCGCCGCCCCAGCGCTTGCCGCGCCCTTGAACATAGCCACCGACGCGACCTTTCCGCCCTTCGAGTCGATCGATGCGAATGGCAAGCTGGTCGGCTATGACATCGAGCTGATGGAGGCGGTCTGCAAGGCGGCTGCGCTTGAGTGCAATATCGCCAATGCGGCATGGGACGGCATGATCCCCGGCCTGATCGACGGAAAATACGACGCGCTGATCTCGCAACTGACGGTGACGGACAAACGGCGCCGGGTCATCGCCTTCTCCGACATTTACAGCCATCCGACCTTCCGCTTCGTCGCGAAAAAGGGTGCCGGGCTCGACATTTCGCCCGAGGGGCTGGCGGGCAAGACCATTGCCGTCCAGACCGGCACGCCGATGGATGCCTATGTGACCGCGCACTATCCGCAGTCGACCATCAAGCGCTATGATACAGGAAGCGCCCCCTATCTGGAACTGACGGGCGGCCGGGCCGATGTGCATATCAGCTATCAGGCGCAGGTCGTGCATTCCTTCCTGAAATCCGGCGCGGGCAAGGATTACGAGTTGGTCGGACCCGAGCTGACTGGTGCGGATGCACCCGAATTCGGCGAGGGCGTCGCCATAGCCATCGGCAAGCGCAACAGCGAACTGGTCGAAAAGGTCAACGAGGGTCTGGCCAAGATCCGCGAAGACGGGACGCTCGAGGCACTGAACAAGAAATACTTCGAGCAGTAATGTTCGCGGATTTTGCCTCTACAATTCTGGCAGCGGGGGTGCTGACCCTGCTGCTGGCGCTTGGGGCACTGGTGCTGTCATCGGTGCTGGGACTGGTGCTGGCCTATGGCAGGCTGTCGCGCCGGCGCTGGCTGGTGCGGCTGATCCAGACCTTCAACTTCGTGATCCGGGGTATCCCCGATCTCGTGCTGATGCTGCTGGTGTTCTACAGCCTGCCAGCCGCGATTAACCAGTTTCTGGAGTGGAGCGGCAGCGGGCTCTGGGTCGAATTCTCGCCCTTCTGGGCCGGGATGGTCACGCTGGGTGTGATCTTCAGCGCCTATATGTCCGAGACCTTCAAATCCGGCCTGCAAAACATCCCGCGCGGTCAGATCGAGGCGGCAGAGGCTTATGGACTGCATCCCTGGCGGATCTTCTGGCGCATCACCCTGCCGCAACTGGCGCGACTGGCGCTGCCGGGGTTCACCAACAACTGGCTGGTGATGGTCAAGGCGACCGCGCTGGTCTCGCTCCTGGGATTGCAGGATGTGATGTTCCGCGCCAAGGGCGCGGCCGAGGCGACTGGCCAGCCCTTCACCTATTACCTTGTCGCAGGCGGGTTCTATCTTGCGGTGACGCTGGCCTCGACCTTCGGGCTGCTGGCGCTGGCGCGGCAGCTGGAGCAGACCAACCACGCGGGGCGCACATGAACTGGGACGTGGTGATCGAGAACCTTGGCCTCTATGCCGAGGGCACCTGGCTGACGGTCAGGCTGAGCTTGATCTCGCTGGCGATAGCTTTCCTGCTGGCGCTGCCGCTGGCCTTTCTGCGCAACAGCCGCAGCCCTGCGCTGCGCTGGTCAGTCATTGCCTATACGACCGTCTTTCGCGGGACGCCCCTGCTGGTGCAGCTGTTTCTGGTCTATTTCGGGCTGGCGCAGTTCGAGCTTTTGCGCAGCACAATCCTGTGGCCATGGCTGTCCAGCCCGCTGTTCTGTGCGCTGCTGGTCTTTGTGCTCAACAGCGCCGCCTATACGACCGAGATATTTGCCGGCGGCTTGCGCGCCATTCCCAAGGGAGAGATCGAGGCCGCGCAGGCCTATGGCTTCACGCCGTTGAGGGCAGCATGGCGCATCTTCATTCCCGGCATGCTCAGCCGCACACTGCCGGTCTATGGCAACGAAATGATCATGCTGATGCATGCCACCTCGCTGGCCAGCACCGTCACCCTGATGGAGATTACCGGTGTCGCGCGCAACATCACGCTGAACTATTACATCCAGCTGGAACCCTATGTGGCGGCAGCGATCATCTATCTGACCCTGAGCGCGGTTCTGGTCGCGGCCGTCCAACTGGCCGAGCGCCGCTTTGCCGGCTTTCTACGTCCCGGCCGCTGAGAGATACTTGGAAGGAACATATATAATGAGCAAGGTTGACCTTGGCGCGCTGTTTGGCGCCAGCACCGACGTGACGACATTCCTGGGCTTGCAGGAACAGCGCGATTTTACCGCGGTCTCGGCACCGATGGCGATCTTTGGCGCGGGTTGCGCCACGCCCTATGCCTCGGTCGGAGCCTATTGCCGCAATGCACCTGCCGCGCTGCGGGCGGCGACGGCCAGCTTCATCGCGAATATCGACCGCCACGATTTCGACATCGGTGGCAAGGTCTTTCCCGATCCGGCGCGGCGCGCTGTCGATTGCGGCGACCTGCCCTTTGACGAGGCCGATGCCAGCGGCAACCGCGACCTAATCCGCAATGCCGTCGCGACCCTGTTGGGGCGGGGCGTGGTGCCGCTGATCATGGGCGGCGACGATTCCATCCCGATCCCCATGCTTCAGGCCGTGAACGCTCAGGCCGCAGCCGAGGGTCGCGGACTGAGTATCGTGCAGATCGATGCCCATATCGACTGGCGCGAGACGCATATGGGCGAAAGCCTGGGCCTTTCCTCGACCATGCGGCGGGCCTCAGAGCTGTCACAGGTTCGGCATATCGTGCAGGTGGGCGCGCGCGGCATCGGCTCGGGCTCTACGGCTGATCTCGAGGATGCGCTGGCATGGGGCGCTCGCGTCGTCACCGCCGCCGAGATGCACCGCATCGGGGCCGAGCGCGCGCTGGACTCGATCCCTGAAGATACGGATATCGTCATCTGCATCGACGCGGATGCCTTCAACTCGTCGGACCTGCCGGGCGTGATCGCGCGCGGGCCGGGAGGGCTGGAATATTATCAGGTCTGCGACCTGATCCACTCCGCCGCCGTCAAGGGTCGCATCCGCGCGATGGATTTTGTGGAATTCATGCCCGAGCGGGACATCGACGGCCTGGGCGCGCTGACCTTTGCCCGCACCATCATTACCGCAATGGGCATCATCGCCCGTCAGCAGTGATCCGGCAAAGGCCCGCCCCGCCGGCGGGCCTTTGTCATACCGAGCTGAGCATGATGCTCGTCTCGCTGTTCAACACGCCATCGATCAGCCGGACCTCGCGTAGAACCCGATCAAAGTCGCGCAGGTTCTCGGCCCGGATCTCGGCAATCAGATCCCAGGCACCATTGGTCGTGTGCAGCGCATGCAATTCCGGCAGCCCGCGCAGCTGGCGCACGACCTGCGTGGTCGAACGCCCGGCCACCTCGATCAGCATGATGGCCCGCACTGCGTCCGGGTCGTAGTCCTGCCGCGCGCGGATGGTGAAACCCAGCACCACGCCGCTGTCCAGCAGCCGGTCCAACCGGGTCTGCACCGTTGCCCGGGACACCCCCAGGATCTGCGCAAGGCTGGAAACCGGGGATCGCCCATCCTCGCGGAGCGAGGCGATCAGCTTGCGATCCAGATCGTCCAGAACCATCATCATTATTGCTCATTTCTGATTGGCATTTCGTGCAAAGATAGCCGACAATCTGGAGAACTTGAATATACTCTGCGCAATATGCTGAGCCTACATTGCCGGAAATCGTTACTTTTCGGAGGCAAAAAATGCAGGCAACACGCTATCTTGGCGTCACGGAGATGATCAGGCTGGTCCGAGAGGTGGGCGTCGGCCCGGTCCTGAAGGGGCTTGCGGAATATATCGAAGACGACTTCCGCAACTGGCCCGATTTCGACAAGACGCCGCGTGTTGCCAGCCATTCTCGCGACGGCGTGATCGAACTGATGCCGACCGCGAATGCCGAGCTTTATGGCTTCAAATACGTCAACGGCCATCCGGGCAATTTCCGCGCCGGGCTGCAGACCGTGACCGCCTTCGGCGTGCTCGCCGATGTTGCGACCGGCTATCCGATCCTGCTGTCGGAAATGACCATTGCGACGGCGCTGCGGACGGCGGCGACCTCCGCCGTTGCGGCGCGGCACCTGGCCCGCCCCGACTGCCGCATCATGGCATTGATCGGCGCCGGCGCTCAAGCGGAATTCCAGTCGATCGCCTTTCGCGAGATCAACGGTATCTCCCGTGTGCAGGTCCATGACATCGACCCGGAATCCATCCGCAAATACCTGCATAACATGCGGGATTCCGGGTTGGAGATCGTCGTGGCCAGCTCGGCCGCCGAGGCGGTTCAGGGCGCAGATGTTGTCACCACCGTGACGGCGGACAAGCGCAATGCCACGATCCTTTCCGACAATATGGTCAGCGCCGGGATGCATCTGAACGCCGTCGGCGGCGACTGCCCCGGCAAGACCGAGCTTCAGGCCCAAATCCTGACGCGTGGCCGGGTCTTCGTCGAGTTCCCGCCGCAGACCCGGATCGAGGGCGAGATCCAGCAGATGCCCGAGGATTTTCCGGTGACCGAACTCTGGCGCGTGATCTGCGGCAGCGAGAGGGGCCGACATTCCCGCGACGAGATCACCATCTTCGACTCGGTGGGCTTCGCGACCGAGGACTTCTCGACCCTGCGCTATCTGTGGGACACCGTGCAGCGCACCGGCCATGGCCGCGAAATCGATCTGCTGACCGACCCCGAGGATCCGCGCGACCTCTTCGGGTTGTTCGCAGAGGTAGTGTGATGTCGGCACTGGTGCAAGCCCCCCGCGCGGTAGTGATGATCCGCCCGCATCACTTCACGCCCAACCCCTCGACCGCGGCCGATAACGGTTTTCAAAGGACGGACGAGCTGCGCAGTTCCGCGCAGGTCGCGCGCGAAGCCCATGCCGAGGCCAGTCGCGCCGCCGAAATGCTGGAGGCGGCCGGGATCACCGTTCACCTGTTCGAGGACGAAGGAGTCGAAACCCCGGATTCCGTCTTTCCCAACAATTGGTTCTCTACCCACGCCGGCGGGCATGTCGCCATCTATCCGATGTATTCGCCCAACCGTCGCCGGGAACGCCGTCACGACATCATCGAGATGCTGAAGCAGCACTATCGCGTGCAGGACGTGATCGACTATTCCGGGCTGGAGCAGGATGCGATGTTTCTGGAGGGCACCGGTGCCATGGTGCTCGACCATATCGAGCGCGTGGCCTATGCGGCGCGCTCGATGCGAACGAACGAGGTGATCCTTGAACGCTTCTGCACGCATTTCAATTTCGAGCCGATCGTATTTGACGCGACGGATGCGCATGGACGGCCAATCTATCACACCAACGTGCTGATGTGCATCGGCACGGGCTTCGCGCTGATTTCGCTGGCGACGATCGGCCATCCCGCCCGCCGCGCCGAAATTCTCGCCCGGTTGCAGGACAGTGGCCGCACCGTCATCGACCTCTCGCATGAGCAGGTGTCCCACTTCTGCGGTAATGCGCTGGAGCTGCGCGGCGCGCAAGGAACGGTCATCGCGATCTCGTCGCGGGCGCTGGCAGCGCTTGCGCCCGCGCAACGCGCGATGCTGGAGCGTCAGGGGCAGATATTGCCGCTGCAAATCCCGACGATCGAACTGGCCGGGGGATCGGTCCGATGCATGCTGGCGGGGATTCATCTGGTGGCGCGGACCTTGAGGCCCGCTGCGGCAGGTTAGGTCGCAGAGAAGCGGTAATCAGTCGCGGACAGACGGTCGTCTATGGACATCGCCAAGCTCGCGGCGGTGCTGGTCGGATCGGACCAGCCCTGACCGAGATGTATTGCATCGGCAATGTGCGCGGCAAACGCCTGCCGCTGGTGCAGGTGCCAACCACGGCCGGGACCGGTCCGAGGTCACGAACATCACCATCCTGACCACAGGTGAGACGACCAAGATGGGGGTTGTGTCGCCGCAGCTTTGCGCCGACCGGGTGCTGCTGGATGCCGAATTGACCACAGGCCTGCCGGCGCTGCATACTGGAGCGACCGGCATCGATGCTACAGTCCACGCGATTGAGGCCTATACCAGCCGTCACAAGAAGAACCCGATGTCCGACAGCTGCGCGCGCGAGGCGCCGAAGCTTCTGTCCAAAAACCTGATCGTCGCCTGCGAAAATGGTCAGGACCGCGTCGCGCGCGAGGCCATGCTGCTGGGCGCGACCCTTGCCGGGCAGGCTTTCGCCAACGCGCCTGTTGCAGCGGTGCATGCGCTCGCCTATCCGTTGGGCGGGCACTACCATGTGCCGCACGGGCTTTCCAACGCGCTGATGCTGGGGCCGGTCTTGCGCTTCAACGTGACCGCCACAGCGCCGCTTTATGCCGAGTTGGCGGACATGCTGCGGTAGCCTTCGGATGAGGGGGCGCAGGCCCGCGCGGTCGCCTTTGTAGATCACATGCAGGCGCTGATGGATGCCTCGCGCGCGCCGCACCGCCTGCGCGACGTCGGCGTGACCGAAGACAGCCTGGAGCTGCTCGCATCCGACGCGATGAAGCAGACCCGGCTGCTGGGCAACAACCCGATCGAGATGACCGAAGCTGAAGCCATTCAGATCGACCCTCAGCGCATCGTGATGCCGGGCTTCCCGGCCTTGTCGAAGTCACCCATGACGCTCAAGCTCTATATATCGTCGGCATGCGGCGAGGATTGCCCCGTCCTCATGGCCAAAGCGTTGCGCGGGATCGAGGTGAGCGCGCGTCATCCAATACGCCAGCGTCAGATTGCTGATACGGGTCGGTCTGAGCTTCAGGATGTCGCGGACAACATCAAAGACACGGCCAGTTGCCAGATCGAACTGGAACAGCGGCAACATGGTCCTCCCCTTTTGAGCCAGGGTGATGACGGCATTGTCGCGGGCCATGGTCTGCATGGCGCGTTCCGGATCCTCCGTTTCGATGCGCAGCAGCGTGCAGGCCTGTGCCGCATCGATTAGATCGATGCTTGCCAGCACGCGCTCCTCGAGGCTGGGTTTGTCGGTGGAATGTTCCTGCGGCATCCTACTTCCCCTTGCGAACGGCCCAGTTCCGCATCTCATCGAAGCTGAATCCGGCTGGCAGTGTGACCTCACTGACGGAAAGATAGCCGCCGATGCATTCCGGACAGATATGCCTGCCCTCCGGCAGCCATTTGCGGATAGCCTCCTTCATGGTGACGATCGTCTCACCCCTCGCGGCCACGACGATCCGCCCGTCATGCACCACGGCTTGCCCGGAGACCAGGGCCGGATCGAGGGTCCGGCCGCAGCCGACGCACAATACCGTGGGCCAGGCGCGGCCGAGCTCGACCTGATCCCAATGCGCGTTGACCAGTTTGGCTGCGCGCCGCAAGATTTCCGGCAGCGTCACCGGCCTGAAGTTCCAGACGTCCACACCGACGTCGACGCTGTTGCGCGAACCCCGCCAATTTTGATGCACATGGCCGAACAGCTCCAGCCCCTGGTGCCGCGCGCCGGGCCAGGTGATCATGGGATAGTGGCAGAGAAACAGCCGACGCTTGTCGACGACGATGTCAGCCGTCTCCGCCACGCTGTCCCAGGGCAGGTCGCGGACCCAGTCCTGGTCATGATTGCCCCGGATAAGATGCTTGCGGCCCGGCAGGGCATGATAAATCGTGCGCACCTCACGCCGCTGCGCATCGCTGGCTCTGCCCGCAGTGAAATCGCCCAGAATCCACAGGTCGTCATCGGGCCCAACCCGCGCCCGGCACTCTGCCAGCAGGTGGGCGTTCATCGTGGCTACGTCCAGAAAGTGGACGCGCTAGTCCAGATGCGACTTAGGTTGCGTTGAGAGTTTGGCGCGCCGGTGGCCGCGGCCGAGGAGGTTGGCCTTGAACACCTCGGCCGGGGTGCGGAAGCCGAGGCATTTGAGCGGGGTGGCATTCAGCCCGGCACACAGCGCACGCAGCTCGTCCTGGGACAGGCTGTTGGGATCGGTATCGCGACAGAGCCAGCGCCGCAGCCGTTTGTTGGCGTTCTCGACCGCACCTTTTTGCCAAGGCGACTGAGCTTCGCAAAACCATGTCTGGGCACCGACCTCGGCCTGCAAATGCGGCCAGTCGACGAATTCGGAGCCGCGATCGAAAGTCACCGAGCGACAGGCGTGCCGGGGCAGGGGCGAGAGCGCCCGGGCGATCTGCGCCATGATCGGTTTCGTGCGCTTTTCCTCGTTCTTCAGCACGACGAGAAACCGGCTGGTGCGCAGGGTCATCGTGGTGACATTGGCCGGACCGTATTTCTGCCGGAACAGTACCAAATCGTTCGACAGGCTTACGCCGCGCCATCTGGCGCGACGGTCCTGTCTCACCCCAATGGCCGAACTCTCTTCGATGTGCGATCACGTCTGGCCGGAACAAGATGCTGAGTTCCGGGGAAAATTTTGGCGGCGGGCGCTTGCGCAACCGGTAGCCGCGCCGCCGTCTACGGCCTGAGGGCAGATGGCGCCAGAGCTCGGCCCGGCGGCCTTCTTCCGAATAGACATGGCGGTAGATGGTCTCGTGGCATACGCGGCTGGGCGCGCACTCGTAACGCATGCGCCCGGCGATCTGCTCGGGCGTCCAGCCAGCGCGCAGGCAGCGTTCGACCTGGTCGCGCAAGCAGGGATCGCGGACCAGCTTGCGCCGACGGGTCCGGCGACCGTCGCAGCGGCTCTGCGCCACGATGCACCAATAGCCACTAAGCTTCGGAAGCTCACTGTCGTGGAAGTGGATGCGCTTCAATTCGCGGAAAATCGTCGAACGATGCCGGCCGAGGCGGCGCGCCATCTCGTCAGGGCTCAGCCTTGCATGCAGCCAGCGCTCGATCTTGCGCCGGTCGGACAGGGAAAGGTGAGAAAACCGAACCTTCATTCCGCGATCCGTTCATGGCTCAACCCATTGTCGAGCATAAAAAGTCGCACTCAGAAATAGCACGTGCTGAGGTTACGGAAAACTTAAGGATAATCTAGATTATGTTAGTTAATTCACGCGCATTGATCCCCGATGCGGTTTCGCATTCCATCAAACCTCGCCTTTACACACCACGAACCTTGCGCGCCAAGAGTGCTACTTTCGTGGCGGGGCTTCGCACAGAATTCAATCGTGCATCCGTGCATCTTTGTTGATCCCCTGATCCATCAGGTCCTTCACACCAACGACATTAATCAATAATTCTAATGGCTTGTGGGTGAAATCGCGGCCGAGTTACCCCCTCATGCCTACAACGCACCACATCGACACTACCCTGATAGGCCTGAGCGACATGATAGGTCGCGGCGGAATTGGGTCGCCTCCAGTACCGGTTGCCACATGACCGAGCAGGAACGGCGGGTAGTGTCGAAGCAGCCGGCCCATCATGGCACCGCCTTACGAGATAATGCCCAGCACCCCTTCAAACCCGATGAAGGGCTACCAGAGATCATAGCCAGCACCGCCCTTGACCCGCTTCAGCAGCGCTCCACGCGTTGTCTCCCCACGAACCCGATCCCTCACTCCCCGGCACGGCTCCGAAAGCCTGCATCAATCCCGATGACTGATCGAGCTTGCTCCGCAGCCTGTCAACCTCACGGAACATCCTCCCATTTCACCCCCCGCACCCGACTTGCAGTTTCGGCCTCCGGATCTACTCTTGCTCCCAGAGTCTTGAACCCAATGGGAGAACATCATGCCGGATGGAAGCATCGCCGCATCGCGCCGCAGCATCGTGGTTTCGGAATTCACCAACAGCGTCCTCGACCCCGAGGCGCCGATGCTGGGGCCGGTGGAAAATGGCGGCACGATCATCGCCAATACCGCGCCGGGATGCTGGGGCCCGATGATCACCCCGCGCCTGCGCGGCGGGCATGAGGTTACCACCCCCGTCCATGTCGCGGGCGCCGAGGTGGGCGACGGGGTCGCCATCCGTATCCGCGACATCACTGTGACCTCGATCGCCACCGCCTCCGGCCATGACAGTTCGCCCGAGGGGTTTTGCCTCGGCGATCCCTATGTCGCCGCACGCTGCCCGGTCTGCGACACGGTTTGGCCCGAAACACATGTGGAGGGCATCGGTCAGGACGCCGTGAAATGCGACACTTGCGGCAATGCGGTCAAACCTTTCGAGATCGTCCACGGCTACACCGTCACCTTCGACGAGACGCGCAGTGTCGGCCTGACGCTGCCGGCGGCCGCCGCCGAGGCCATCGCCCATGAAGCGAACCACTATGCCGCCCTGCCCGATGGCAGCCGCCAGCATTCGATCCTGACCTATGCGCCCTCGGATATGCCCGGCACGCTGGTGCGGATGCGGCCCTTTCTGGGCCAGCTTGGCACCTGCCCGTCCCTCGCCATGCCCGACAGCCACAATGCCGGCGACTTCGGCGCCTTTCTGGTCGGCGCGCCGCATGCCTATGCGATCACTGCCGAGCAATTGGCGGAGCACAAGACCGACGGCCACATGGACATCGACGCCGTGCGCGCCGGCGCGATCCTGGTCTGCCCCGTCAAGGTTAAGGGCGCGGGCATCTACATGGGCGACATGCATGCCGGTCAGGGAGATGGCGAGATCGCCGGCCACACGATGGATGTGGCTGGCAGCGTGACCCTGCAGGTCGAGGTGGTGAAGAACTACCCGCTCGATGGTCCGGTGCTGTTCCCGCTGGAGGAGGATCTGCCCCCGATGGCTCGGCCTTTCACCGCCGCGGAACGCGCAAAGGGCGCACGGCTTGCGGAAAGATGGGGCGTGACGGAGATCGAGCCGATGGCGCCGATCTCGGTCATTGGCACGGCGGCAAACCTGAACGCGGCGATCGACAACGGTTTGGCACGCGCGGCGAAACTCTTGGGGATGACGGTGGCCGAGGTGCGGAACCGCGCCACCATCAATGGCGCGATCGAGATCGGCCGCGCGCCGGGTGTCATCCAGGTGACGTTCCTGGCCCCGCTGTCCCGCCTCGATGCCGTGGGCCTCGGCAATTACGCGCGCGAGCAATATAACCTCTGAACCCGACGCAAGGACCGGACCACAGGCTGATAACGCCTGTGGTCCAGGTTGGAGGGCTCCCTCTATCCGGGCCATGGAAATATGCCTTGAATCTCGGCACGTCCGCTCCGGTTGCAGTGAGCCCCGAAGGTCACCGGTCTCCCCGGGGGAGAACGCTCGAACAGCGACAAATCCTCTTACCCGCATGTCACATTCCGCAGCCTCGCCTCGTCACCTTTGCACCAACAACAGGAGTACAAGATGAAGATCGTGATTATTGGCGGCACCGGGTTGATCGGGTCTAAAACCGTTCATGCCCTTCAGGCGCGCGGGCATGAGGTCCAGGGTGTCGCACCCTCGACCGGCGTCGATACCTATACCGGCGAAGGCTTGGCAGAGGCTCTCGCCGGGGCCGAGGTTGTAATCGACCTGGCTAATTCACCGTCCTTCGAGGATGGGCCGGCGATGGACTTCTTCCAGACGGCGGGGCGTAAT
>Ga0182745_1000828_pt1 | contig 31905 bp, 31 predicted proteins | sample eDN3rd30CKraftBY_FD_128523 | JGI IMG/M metagenome (GOLD analysis project Ga0182745, IMG submission 128523) | Enriched backyard soil microbial communities from Emeryville, California, USA - eDNA 3rd pass 30_C Kraft BY (version 2) (version 2) | ecosystem: Environmental > Terrestrial > Soil >... | reverse complement strand
TTTCGAGGTGATGGTCAGCTTCAACAAGCAGCAGGAGCGCATAAAGGTCCCGTTCGCCGCGCTCTCGGCCTTCGTCGACCCCTCGGTTCGCTTCGGCCTCCAGTTCGACCGCCGCGACAAGGAAACGGGCGAGAAGGTCTTGGCCGGGAAGCCCGAAGGCGCGGCTGAGCCGACACCACTGCCGGTGCCGGAGAAGCGGCCGGCGCCGCCCGTGGCGGAAGGCGAGACGACCGCCGAGGCCGAGGGCGAGTCTCCGACCGGCGAGGCGCCCAAGCCCGAGGATGCGGCTTCCAAGGTCGTCAAGCTCGACAGCTTCCGAAAGAAGTAGGTAGACGCCGCGGCCCGGCTGCGGCAGGAAACCGGCGCCCCGACAGGGTCGCCAGGAGAGAAGACGCATGCCCGAGTTCCAGTTTCAGGAAATGTTCCCGAGCCACGAGGACACGACGCCCTACCGCAAGCTCACCTCTGACTTCGTCGGCACCACCAAGTTCAACGGCCGCGACGTGCTCACCGTCGCGCCGGAGGCCCTGACCACCCTGACGGCCGCGGCCTTCCACGACATTTCCCACCTGCTGCGCCCGGGCCACCTCCAGCAGCTCCGCAACATCCTCGACGACGGCGAGGCCTCGGCCAACGACCGCTACGTGGCGCTCGAACTGCTGAAGAACGCCAACATCTCGGCCGGCGGCGTGCTGCCGATGTGCCAGGACACCGGCACCGCCATCGTCATGGCCAAGAAGGGCCAGGCGGTGTGGACCGGCGGCGGCGACGAGGAAGCGATCGCCAAGGGGGTCTACAAGACCTACACCGAAACCAATTTGCGCTATTCGCAGGTCTCGCCGCTGTCGATGTTCAAGGAAGTGCAGACCGGCACCAACCTGCCGGCGCAGATCGACATCTATGCGACCGACGGCGACGCCTACAAGTTCCTGTTCGTCGCCAAGGGTGGCGGCTCGGCCAACAAGACCTACCTGCACCAGCAGACGCCGGCCGTGCTGAACGAAGCCTCGCTGCTCAAGTTCCTCGACACCCAGATCCGCACGCTCGGCACCGCCGCCTGCCCGCCCTACCATCTCGCCATCGTGGTCGGCGGCACCTCGGCGGAGATGAACCTCAAGACGGTGAAGCTCGCCTCGACGCGCTACCTCGACGACCTGCCCGGCGAGGGCAACAACAAGGGCGTCGCCATCCGCGACCGCGAGATGGAGCAGAAGGTGCTCGAGCTCACGCGCCAGATGGGCATCGGCGCGCAGTTCGGCGGCAAGTATTTCTGCCACGACGTGCGTGTGATCCGCATCGCCCGCCATGGCGCCTCGGTGCCGATCGGCATCGGCGTCTCCTGTTCGGCCGACCGCCAGGCCGTCGGCAAGATCACGAAGGATGGCATCTTCCTCGAACAGCTCGAGCACAATCCGGCGCAGTTCCTGCCCGAGATCGAACCGGCGCAGCTCTCGGGCGACGTCGTCTCGGTCGACCTGAACAAGGGCATGGCCCACACGCTCTCGGTGCTGACGAAGCATCCGGTGAAGACCCGCGTGAACCTCAGCGGCACGCTGATCGTGGCGCGCGACTCCGCCCACGCCAAGCTCAAGGAGCGGCTCGATCGCGGCGAGGGCCTGCCGGACTATTTCAAGCAGTTCCCGGTCTACTACGCCGGCCCCGCCAAGACGCCGACCGGCATGGCGTCGGGCTCGTTCGGTCCGACCACGGCCGGCCGCATGGACTCCTACGTCGATCTCTTCCAGGCCAATGGCGGCTCGATGGTCATGCTGGCCAAGGGCAACCGCAGCAAGCAGGTCGTCGACGCCTGCCGCAAGCACAAGGGCTTTTACCTCGGCTCGATCGGCGGCCCCGCCGCGATTCTGGCGCAGGACGTCATCAAGAAGGTCGAAGTGCTGGAGTATCCCGAGCTCGGCATGGAAGCGATCTGGCGCATCCAGGTCGAGAATTTCCCGGCCTTCATCATCACCGACGACAAGGGCAACGATTTCTTCAGCGACCTGAAGATCTGACGGTTACCGCCGCTTTCGATCGGGCACAGGCTGAAAGAAGAAAGCCTCCGTCGTCTCGACCGGAGCCGAGCGCAGCTCGGCGTAGTGGAGAGACCTTTTTTTCACGATTTGCCGGCTTTGCGTGGAGAGTAGGTCTCTCCACTCCGCACCTCGCTGCTCTGGTCGAGACGACGGACTTATGAAGATTGCCTTCTGTCGATCCAGGCGGCGCCGGTGCGGGCGTTAATGACGTGCAGCCAGGGGCCATGGCACCCAAGGACGCGGAAGCTCTCCGCGTCGCCGTCGGACATCACCAGCATCCTGCCCATCGGTCCCGGCTGGCTGTAGAGCGCGCGGCTCGCCTCGACATCCACCCAGAGCTGGTCCGCCGGTACCCAGCCATCGAATTGCGGAGCGTCCGCAATCGCGATGTGTGCCCAGCCGCTCTGGCCGCCGGACAGGATGAGCGCAGTGTCCCCCCGAAGCGCCCCGATCTCGGGCGAGAACAGCGTCGGCCCCGACCTCACCGCGAGCATGTCGCCCGACGGCAGGAGCGGATGGACATCGGTTGGCGAGCACGATCCGGGCGGGCCGGTTCTGGCGTCGACCGAACGCTCGACGACGGCAAAACCGGCCAGCACGGCAAGCGTGCCGATCATGGCGCGAATCATCGACAGCCCTTCCCGCAATGTGCCGGCTGCCCCCCGGCAGCCGGCCCCCCACCGCCGTCCTTCTAGGATCACGGTGCAGCGGAGTCGCGGCAGGGTTTGTAAGAATTGTTTTCCGGCCTGCGCTACACTTCCGCCATGAACCTCGCCAAACAGCATCTCGACGTCGGCCTGTTCTCGAACAAGCGCGACGAGCAACTCGCCTTCTGGCAACAGACGGTCGGCCTGCCCTACGACCACATGGGCAAGCTGGGCGGCGGCATGCAGCAGCACCGCCACCACATGAACGGCTCGATCCTGAAGATGAATCATGCGCGCGGCCCCCTGCCCGACGTGCCCCCCTCCGGCATCCTCGGCCTCGAGATCGCACGCGAGGGGCTGACGGCGCCGCAGCCGCTCGCCGATCCGGACGGCAACAAGGTGACCCTGGTGCCGAAGGGCCTGGCCGGCGTCGATGGCATCGCCATCCTGCTGCGGGTCAACGATCCGGCCGCGCACGACCGGTTCTGGACGCATGCGATGCAGTTCGAGCGCGCAGGCGAAGGCCGCTATCGCTGCGGCGACTCGCTGATCGTGGTGGCCGAGCGGGGAAAGGTCGAGAGCGCTGTCGGCCAGTGGCGCGGCCCCGGCTATCGCTACATGACGGTGCAGGTGTGGGATTGCCTGGCCGAGTATGCCGGCATCCTGGAGCGAGGCGGCACCTCAGGGGGCGAGCCGCGCGTGCTGGGCGAGACGGTGCGCTATGCGTTCGTCTGCGATCCCGACGGCAACCACATCGAGATCAGCCAGCGCGCCTCGCTGACGGGCGGGACGCTTTAGGCATCCCGCCGGCTTGGAGGCTTAGCGCTTGCCCTTTCGGGCCTTGCGGGCGGCGTAGCGGGCGTCGCGAGCGGCCTTCTGCTCGGCCTCGGTCAGCACCGGCTTGGCAGCGGCGCGCCGGGCGGCACGCTCGGCCTCCGCAGCTTCGGCCGCCGCAGCAGCTTCTGCTGCCGCTGCTGCAGCCTCTGCGGCCGCTTTTGCTGCTGCCGCTTCGGCCGCTTCCTTTGCCGCCGCCAATTCGGCGGCGATGCGCGCGTCTTCCAGCCGCTTGGCTTCCCGGCGCTCGGCCTCGCGAGCCTCGCGGGCGGCCGCGATGGCGGCGCGCTCGGCCTGCTTCTTGATCAGTTCCGGATCGTTGGCCTTGGCCTTGGCCTTCTCGAGCAAGGCCTGCTTGGCCGCCGCGGCGGTCGCGAGGCGATCGCCGAAATCCACGTTCCTGCCGCTCATGTCCTAGTCTTTACTCCGCCGCCGCAGCGGCCTGCTTCTTGGCCCGCTTGCGGTCCTCGGCATTGAGGAAGCGCTTGCGCAGCCGGATCGATTTCGGGGTGATCTCGACGAGTTCATCTTCCTCAATATAGGCGATGGCCTGCTCGAGCGACATCTTGCGCGGCGGCGTGAGGCGGACGGCCTCGTCCTTGCCGGCGGCACGAATGTTGGTGAGCTGCTTGCCCTTGAGGACGTTCACTTCGAGGTCGTTGCCGCGGCTGTGCTCGCCGATCACCATGCCCATGTAGACGGGCACGCCGGGCTCGATGAACATCGGGCCGCGATCCTCGAGATTCCACATCGCGTACATCACCGCGTTGCCCGCGGCATTGGCGATCAGCGCACCGTTGCGGCGGCCGGCGATCGGGCCACGATAGGCGCCATATTCGTGGAACAGGCGGTTCATCACACCGGTGCCGCGCGTGTCGGTCAGGAACTCACCGTGATAACCGATCAGGCCGCGTGACGGTGCGTAGAACACCAGGCGGGTCTTGCCGGCGCCCGACGGGCGCATGTCCTGCAGCTCGCCCTTGCGCAGCGAGATCTGTTCGACGACGGCGCCGGTATAGGCATCGTCGACGTCGATCACGACTTCCTCGATCGGCTCCTGGCGCTGGCCGGTGACCGGATCCGTCTGGAACAGCACGCGCGGACGGCCGACGGCGAGTTCGAAGCCCTCGCGGCGCATCGTCTCGATCAGCACGCCGAGCTGCAATTCGCCGCGACCGGCGACTTCGTAGGAATCGGCGTTCTCTGTGTCGCTGACGCGGATCGCGACATTGCCTTCCGCCTCACGCATCAGGCGCGCGCGGATCATGCGGGTCGTGACCTTATCGCCTTCGGTACCGGCGAGCGGCGAGTCGTTCACCATGAAGGTCATGGCGAGAGTCGGCGGATCGATCGGCTGCGAGGTGATCGGCTCGGAAATCGTCATATCACCGATCGTGTCGGCCACGGTGGCGACCTTCATGCCGGCAATGGCCACGATATCGCCGGCCTCTGCCGATTCGAGCGCCACACGCTCGAGCCCGCGGAAGGCCAGGATACGCGTGATGCGCGTCTGCTCGAGTTCCTTGCCGTCGCGGGCCAGCGCCTTGACCATCGAGTTGGGCTTGATCGAGCCCGACAGGATGCGGCCGGTGAGGATGCGGCCGAGGAAATTGTCGGCCTCGAGCGTCGTCACCAGCATGCGGAACGCCGGATCGGGATCGACCTTCGGCGCCGGCACGTGGTTCACCAGCAGCTCGAACAGCGGCGTCATGTCCGTGTGCTCGGCCTCGAGCGAGGTCGCAGCCCAGCCCTGGCGGGCCGAGGCGAAGAGCGTGGGGAAGTCGAGCTGCTCGTCGGAAGCCTCGAGCGCGGAAAAGAGATCGAAGACCTCGTCGTGCACTTCGTGGGCGCGGGCGTCGGAACGGTCGACCTTGTTGATCAGCACGATCGGCTTCAGGCCGAGGCGCAGCGCCTTGCCCAGCACGAACTTGGTCTGCGGCAGCGGCCCTTCGGCGGCGTCGACCAGGAGCACGACTCCGTCGACCATCGACAGGATGCGCTCGACCTCACCGCCGAAGTCGGCGTGGCCCGGCGTGTCGACGATGTTGATACGGGTGCCATGCCATTCGACCGAAGTCGCCTTGGCGAGGATGGTGATACCCCGTTCGCGTTCGAGGTCGTTCGAATCCATGGCGCGCTCGGCCACCTGCTGGTTCTCGCGGAACGTGCCGCTCTGCTTCAGCAGGCAATCGACCAGTGTGGTCTTGCCATGGTCGACGTGCGCGATGATCGCGACGTTACGGATTTCCATAATGATGTGTCCGGAGGGGTTGATTGGGCGCGCTTATACGCACGCTCTGTGACGGCGGCAAGGCAGCATGCGGAGGCGTGTTGCCGCTGCCGGGGCCTGCTGCCACAGTCCCGTCATGCGTAAACGCTCGGTCACGATCGACGGCCACCACACCAGCGTATCGCTGGAAGATGCCTTCTGGACCGAGCTTTCAGCCCTCTCCGAAGCGCGCGGCCTGTCGCTGAACGCCCTGGTCGCGGAGATCGACCGCGGGCGCGGCCAGGACCAGGCCAATCTCTCGAGCGCGCTGCGACTTCATGTGCTGCAGGAACTGAAGCGGCGCACGATCAGTCGAGATTGAAACCCTTCGCACGCACGAATGCGCCGAAATCGGCGCGCTCCGGAACCGAATATTGCCGCGCCTTGTCCTCGGACCAGCCATAGGCGGCGTCTTCGCCAAATTTCTCCACGAAACGTTGTGTTTTGTACGGCTGGGTCTCGTTGCGGCGCCGGTCATAGGCCTCGATTTTTTCCCGAAGCCCGGCCTCGTCGTAGCGGTCACGATGAATCGACACGTCGAGCCCCAGGCGCGGGCTCATCACGCCCTCGAAGGACGGCCAGCCGACACCGAGCCCAGCCACCGGGAAGACATGCTGGGGCAGGCCCAGCACCTCGGAGACGCGGGCCGCCTGGTTGCGGATCTGGCTGATCGGGCAGGTCCCCAGCCCGACCCGGTCGGCTGCGGCGATGAAGGTGGCGAGCACGATGCCGGCATCGACGGCGGCATTGAAGAACGGGTCGAGATGGTCGTTCACGAACGGCCGGCCGCGCCAGTCGAACAGCAGCCGGTGCCGGCGGTTGTTGCCGCAGAAGACCAGCAGCGCTGGACCGGCGGCGGCCCACGGGTTCTCGGGGATCAGGGCCTGGAGCTTCTCGCGTTGCGCCTTGTCGGTGACGATCACGATGTCGGCCTGCTGCAGGTCGCTCTTGGAGGGCGCCGACAGCGCCACGGCGCACAGCGTGTCCAGCAGCGCCGGATCGAGCGGCTTGTCGGAATAGCGCCGGACGACGCGGCGGTTGGCCATCTCGGCCAGGACCTCGACCCCCTTCGGGGCCTCCGACAACGCGGGCGCGGAACCGAACCGCGCCTTCAGCACGGACTTCAGACGATCAAGCACGGGAACTCCTAACGGCCGAAAATATTCGGGATCGGAATGTTGGGGATCAGCGAGCGCTGCTGGCCGGGCAGGATCTGCTCCAGCTGCTGCAGCTGTTGCGCGCCCGGCAGCGTGCTGGCCATGCCCGGCGGGTCCTTGGCGCTGCCGCGCGAGACGCCGAGCGACGGCGAGGACATCGCGCCCCGTGCGGTCGTGATCAGGTAGGGCGCGGACCCGTCCTCGGCGATGTAGAAATTGACCGTCGTGTCGGTGGTCGAGGCGCCGAGATTGGTGCGGGTCGAGATCCGCGCCGTGGCGCGATTGCCTTGCACCGCCAGCCCCTTGTCGGTCAGCACGCCGCCCGCGATGTCGACATGGCCCGAGATCGGGCTGTCGTGGTTGACGAAGCGATTCAACACCAGCGAGATCGCGTTCAGCATGCTGGTGGGCGACATCCCGCGTTGGCCGACGGCGCCCAGCACATTGCCCAGGGTCTGGTCGATCACCGTGCTGGCGGCGCCCGCCGCCACCGAGCCCAGCATCTGCAGCGCCTTGTCGGCACCGACGAAGATGTGCCCGCCGAGCTGCGCGCCGCCCGCCATCGAGGCCCTGATCTGCTCGGCGGTCGTGCCGCTGCCGCGCAGGGTGATGCCGTTGGCATTGAGCTTGCCGTCGATCGTCACCTTGATGGCGCCGCCGAACTGGTTGGAGCCGGAGATGCTGCGCAGCATCTCACCCAGGATGATGCTGTTGGCATCGCCCTTGAAGTCGAGAGACAGCGCCGGCCGGGTGGCATTGACGGTGCCTGCGAGGGCCAGTGAGCCGCCAAAGAGCGAGCCCTTGAAATGCTGCACCGTCAGGATGCCATCCTTCAGCGAGGCCGCGAGGTCGGCATTGCCGATGCGCAGCGGCGAACTGACCAAGGTGCCGGCCACCAGCTTCAGCGAGCCGTCGATGCTGCGCAGCGCCGCCGTGTCGATCGGCTTGGCGGCCGCCTGGCCTCGCGCGGCCGGTCGCGCAGGCCCTCCCCCGCTGCCGCCGATCCGGTCGAGATCGAGCACGCCCGCGCGCAGGTCGGCATTTACGGTCGTGCGGCCGGTCAGGCGGGCATCGATCGAACCGTCGAGCGCCTGGCCGTTCAGCACCAGGTTGCCCTTGTAAGCGGCCGACTGCGGGGCCCCCTTCGACGCACCCGGCAGCGCCAGGGTGCCGGTCGCCTTCACGCTCTGTCCCATGGCAGTGACATTGAGATCGCGCAGGGTGAGCTGTTCGATCGTACCGGCGACGCCGCCACTCGCGCTCACCGCGCCGAGATCGGCCGGCCCGGTGGTGCCGGCGACCTTCAGCACGCGGCTCATGTCGGGCGCCTCGAAATTGAAGGCGATGTCGGCCCGCGGCTGCGGTGCCGCATAGTTGGCGACGGTGCCGCGCACCGCGAGACGGGCGCCCCCCAGGTTCGACACCTTGACGTCGTTCAGCCGCAGCGTGCTGCCCTGCAGCGCGACGTCGACATCGACCCCCTGGATCGTCTCCTTGTTGTAGATGAGCCTCGCCACCCTGGCCTTGAGCCCGACCGTGGGGCCGGCCACGGCGAGTGCCGACGGCGGCGCAGAAGCTCCGGAGGCAGCGGCAGGCTTCTGCCGCGCCGCGACCGGGACCAGGAAGGAATCGAGGTCGAGCGTCTCGAGACTGACACTGGTCACGATCGACAGCGGCACGGTGAAGGTGACCGTCACGCCGCCGCTGCCCTTGAGGTCGTCGAGTTCGAAGACGGCGTCGCTCACCTGGACGTTGCCGCCGGTCGAGGACATGCGGCCGCGCAGGCTGAGTTTCTGCAGCTTGGAGGGCGGCACCGACGACAGGTCGACGGCGAGCCACGAGAGCGTCTCGCGCAGCTTGGGCCCGACCAGACTGAACTGCCCGGTGACGCCAGGGCGCGCGGCGTCACCCGTCAGGGTCGACTGCGCCTGCAGGACCATCTCGCCCGGCAGCGTGGCCGTGAGCTTCGGCACCGCGACGGCGCCACTCTTGGCATCGATCTCCAGCACGACGTTGCGGACCGGCTGCTTGTTGTAGATCACCTCGCCGATTTCGAAGGCGACCTTCGCCGTGAGATCCCCGAGGTAGCTCTGCGACGCCGCTGCGGGCACGCTGGCTTGCGCCGCAGCGGGAGCGGCGGCCATTGCAGCTGGCGCGGGCTGCTGGATCGCCGCCAGCCAGCGGTCGAGGTCGAGCTTCGGCACGGCGAGCTTGCCCTCGACGGCGAGCTTTGGCTTCAGCGCGACCGAAAGCGATCCCGAGCCGCTGTCCTGGCCCAGGGCGATCTTGAAATCCCGTGCGGCAAATGCCGTCTGGGACATGTCGACGGCGCCGTCGAAGCTGAACTTGCCGGCGAGCAGCGCCGGCAGCGGAGGCTCGGGCTGGCCCGCGAGCTTGACCAGCGTGCCGACGAAGGTCTTGAGGGACTCGGCCGAAGCGGAGGCTGAGCCGGAAACCTTGGCCGCCGCGCCGAGCTCGCTCAGCGTGCCCTTGAAGCTGAGCTTTCCGCCGCCCGCCTGCAGGGCGAGGTCGGCGGTGTGCCCATTGGCGCCCCGCGCACCGACGGCGAGATCGAGCCGCAGCGGCGCACCGTTGACCGCGGCATCGCCCGCCAGCGAATAGGGACCGTCGATCGAGCCGACCGAAGCGGTGAAGTTTGCCTTTTCCGCGATCACCGATACGCCCGCCTTCGAATCACTGAAGATCAGCGTGCCGTCGTCGATGGTGAGGCGGCCCAGCGACAGCGGCCGCGGTGAGCTCGGCTTGGCCGCAGCGGGCTTCGCTTCGGCGACCGACGGTGCGAACTCCCAGTTCGGCTTCCCCTCGGCATTGATCTCCAGCACGATCTTGGGTTCGACCAGCGTCACTTCGCTGATTTCGATGTTGCCGCCCAGCAGCGCCAGCAGCGACGGCTTCACGGTGACCGACTTCACCTCGACCATGTTGGCGTTCTTGGAGCCGGCCACGTTGAAGAACTTCACGCCGGTCACGCTGACGGTCGGCGTGGGGAAGAGCGACAGCGAGATCGGGCCATCGATCACGAGGTTGCGGCCAGTCGCCATCTTCACCTGGGAGACGATGAGCGGCTTGTAGGAATTGACGTCGATCAAGGCAGGCAAGGCCACGAGGGCTGCGACCAGCAGCGCGACGATGCCGCCGCCGCCGATCAGGAGACGCTTGCGGGTTCTTGATGTCATGAGCAGGGCTCCCCGGTCCGGCGCCGCAAGACTAGCGCATCGACTGCAGGCGCGGCATAGAGAAATCCATGGCCGAGATCGTCAACCTGCGACGCGCCCGCAAAGACAAGGCGAAACGCGAACGCGAGACGGAAGCCGATGCGAACCGCCGCCGCTTCGGCCGCACGCGCGTGGAGAAGGACGCGGACAAGGACGCCGCCGACCGCGCCGCGCGTCTGATCGACGGCAAGAGGCTCGAGCCCGAGACGAAGGACTGAATACCAACAGCTCGACCGAAGCCGAGGGCAGCGAGGCGTAGCGGAGACATCTTCTCTACAGCCAGCCGGCCTTTGGTGGCGCGAATGTCTCTCCACTCCACGCGGAGCCTGCCCCGAGGCATTCGGGGGGCGCTCCGGTCGAGACGACGGATTTTGCTACCGCGCCGGCCGATTGAGCGCCAAACGCTCGAAGAAGGTGCGCGTGCTCTCATCGGCGCCCGGTCCCGCCACCGCGCGCACGTTGGTGAGTTCGAGGCGGCGGCCGCTCTCGGCATCGATCAGCACCGGTTCGAGCGGGCGATTGTCGGCGCGATCCACCAGGTCCATCGGCTTGCCGCCGCGCGCGGCGGGGCCGAAGCGGTCACCCCATTGCTTCAGCCCGACGATGACGGTGAACAGCGCCGCTCCCTTCTCGGTGAGACGGTATTCGTGGCGCAACGGACGCTGGCGATAGGCGGTCTTGCGAAAGATGCCGGCCTCCACGAGCTTCTTCAGCCGCGCAGTCAGCACGTTGCGCGCGATGCCGAGATTTTCCTGGAAGTCGTCGAAGCGGCGAACGCCATAGAAGGCGTCGCGCACGATGAGGAGCGTCCACGGCTCGCCGACGATGTCGAGCGCCGCAGCGATCGAGCAATTCATCTGTTCGTAGGAGGTCCGCCGCATCCCGAAAGTATAGGGCGGCAGGCGCACGGCGCAATCTTGGGAGATGGTCCCGCCCCCTCGAAAGCAGAACGCCCGGGTCTTTCGACCCGGGCGCCCTTGGACTGTCTCGATGGTTCAGGCGAGCTAGTCGCGCGACTGCCCCAGGAAGCTCATGAGGAACTGGAACAGGTTCACGAAGTCCAGGTACAGGCTGAGCGCACCGAAGATGGCGACCTTCTCGACCATGTCCGTGCCCCAGGCCTCGGAATACTGCTCCTTGATCTTCTGGGTGTCGTAGGCGATCAGGCCCGAGAAGATCAGCACGCCCGCGGCGGAGATGATGAAGCTCATCGTGCCCGACGGCCAGATCATGTTGACGAGGCCGGCCAGGATCAGGCCGATCACGCCCATGAACAGGAACTTGCCCATCGCCGTGAGGTCACGCTTCGTCGTATAGCCATAGAGGCTGAGCGCACCGAAGGCGGCGGCGGTCACGAAGAAGGTGCGCGCGACGCTGGCGCCGGTGTAGCGGAACAGCAGCAGCGACAGGCTGACGCCCATCAACGCCGTGACCGCCCAGTAGACCGCCTGCACCGACATCACGCTCATCTGCGCGGCGCGGAACGAGGTCAGGAGCAGCAGGCCGAGCGGAGCAAAGATCGCGATCCAGCCCAGCATGTTCAGGCCGACGACGCGACCCGCCTGAACCTGGAAGAACAGGCTGGCGAGTTCCGGCGAGCTGAACAGGCCGAAGGCCACGATGCCCGACAGCGCGAGCCCCGAAGCCATGTAGTTGTACACGCGCACCATGTGGGCGCGCAGACCGACATCGAACGACGCCTGGTCGGCAACGGTGCCGGCGCGATTAAAGGTGCCGAAGTTCGGATTTACCATCTGGTTCAAGCCTCCAAGGGGGCCACGTTTGCCGGGCCCCTTCGACGGGTAATCTGGGGTTACAGATCGACTGAATCAATAGCCAAGTAGCGCGAAGGGATTCCAATTTGGGCCCCTGCCGGAGAATAATTAGTTCACTCATTGCGCAACAAGGCAAGGGGCCTCTGCCTCAGCGTTGCCAAAGTTCCCGCCAGCCACCCCCGGCGCGAGGCTGCGATCAATCGCGAGCGGCTTCGAAGGCCTCCTTGGCGGCGTTCCGCGCATTGATGACATGCTCCTGCGCCGCTTTCCGTGCCTGCCGCGCGTCGCGCGCCGTGATGGCGGCACAAATCGCACTCATTTCCGCATAGCTCTGCTTGGCGCGACCCGGCAGGGACATCGATCGTGCGCGCAGAAAATTCACGCGCGCCTGAAGCCCCGTGAGCGTCTCCTCGATGATTTTGTTGCCGCAGTTGCGCAGGATGATGGCGAAGAAGCTGCTCGTGGTGCTGATCTGCTCGCCCGCCGTTTCGCTGCTTCGCGATGCGCGGCGGAAGGCTTCGAGGTTCGCGGCCAGGTCGCCCAGGTCCTCTTTAGCAATCAGGGTGGCGCAACGCGCGGCGGCCTCGCCCTCGAGAAGTTCTCGAACCTCGTAGATCTCCTCCGCTTCCCGCCATGACAAGCGCGCCACCTGCGGCCCGCGGTTCGGCACGATATCGATCAGACGCTCGGCCTGCAGGCTTCGAAGCGCTTCGCGCAGCAACGGCCGGCTGACACCGAGCGAATTGCACAGATCCGCTTCGACGAGCCGGATTCCCGGCGTGAAGACGCCGGACAGTATGGCGTGCCGGAGCTTTTCAACGGTCTCCTGCTGGACGCTTTTGCGGCTTACCCGCAGGTCGAGTGTTGCTGTCATTCCTGAATCCCGAATGTCGAAGCGTTTGAACCGGCAATGGCGGTTCCGCAAGTCCACGCCCCTGCAAGGAGTGACCTTAGCAAATGGCACCGCAACCAGCCGCCCAAACGCACATCCCGACGAAAACAGCGCGGTCGCCTGCGGCTGGCCCAATCATTGCACAAACCTCAGGCAAGCCTCGCACCAAGTTGGCTTCGCAATAATCACATCCATGCTTATTGTCAGATTGTCTGTCAATCTTATTGACAGACGTTTTACCCGATGATTGGCTACACACAGAAAGAAGGTCGTCACGCGAGGGCGGATCCCGCCGCCTTCGCCGCCGAGCCAGAAGTTATCGAGTGTGGGGCCTATGGCTGATTCAATCCGCATGCATCGAATTGACACCGGTCGGACTACGTTGAACGTTCGCGAGATCGGGCATGGACCGGTTGCGATATTTTTGCACGGCATTACGTCGAACTCGGCGGTGTGGGATCCTCAACTTCTCGCCCTCAAGGACACCTTGCGCTGCGTCGCCGTCGATCAGCGCGGCCATGGTCTCAGCGACAAGCCGGAGGCGGGCTACGGCGCGAAGGAATTCGCCGCCGATGTCGCGGCCCTCATCAAGGCCCTGAACGCCGGGCCGGCTTTCATCATCGGCCATTCGCTCGGCGCCCGGAACGCCGTCGAGGCTGCGGTAATGGCCCCCGATCTCGTCCGCGGCGTGGTGGCGATCGACTTCACGCCGTACATCGAGACCGAAGTGCTGGATCAGCTCTCGGCGCGCGTGAATGGCGGCGATCGACTGTTCTCGTCGCGACAGGACATCGAGAAATATCTCCAGAACCGGTATCCGCTGATGCCGCGGGAAGCGGTGTCTCTGCGCGCGGCGTCGGCCTACCAGGAGGTCGAGAGCGGATTCCGCCCCCTCGCATCGCCGTCGGCCATGGCGCAGACGGCAGAAGGCCTGCGCGCCGATCTGGCGCCGGCGTTCAGGTCGGTTTCACGCCCCACACTCATCGTCCGCGGCGCGCTCAGCAAACTCGTCTCTGCGCCGGCGCTGGAGAAGACGCGTGCGTTGCGCCCTGACCTCCCGGTGCTCGTCGTCGACAATGTCGACCACTACGTCAATGAGGAAGCGCCGGAGGTCATCACGCAGGCCATTCGCGACTTCACATTCAGACACTGAAGCGGCATCGCGTGCGCAGCATCATGCGAAGCCTGCCCCCGGCTCACGAGCGCACACGGCGCCCGGCATTGCCCGGATGCATGCACCGAGCCTGCCTCCCCGCATGAAGGCGTTCCGGTCGCACGCCGTCAAATTCGGCAAAGGCGCAGCCGGCATCGCCGCAATGGTCGCGGGCTGGGAAGCCGTGCGCGCGCTGGGCTTCGTCGATCGCCGCGATCTTCCGTCGGCGGCATCCATCGTCGAGACCGCTGCGGTCGACCTCTGGCGCGGCGACCTGGCCCCTGCCGTCCTGGCGACGATCGGATCGTGGGCACCGGGCCTTGCCGTCGCAGCCGTCGCGGGAGCGGGTGCCGGCATCGCGCTCGCCTTGCTGCCGCGGCTTGAAATCGCCACCCGCCCGCTGCTCGAATTCGTGCGCCCGATCCCTTCCGTCGCCCTCATTCCGGTGGCGCTGCTGGTCCTCGGCGTCGGGCTGCAGATGCAGCTCTTCATGATCGCCTTCGCGAGCATCTGGCCCATTTTGTTCAGCACCAAAGCCGGCGTCGAAGACGTCGATCCGCGGTTCGTGGAAACCGGCCGCGTGCTTCATATCGGGCGAGCCGCGCGGATTTTTCGGATCGTTCTGCCGGCGATGCTGCCTTCCTTCGCAACCGGTCTTCGCACCGCGTCGGCGATTGCGCTCGTGGTCGCGATCACGGTCGAAATGCTGACCGGCCAGCCCGGCATCGGATCCTACATCGAAAACGTCCGCCTGAGCGGGCTCGTCACCGGAATGTGGGCGTCGATCTTCGTGACCGGCGTGCTCGGCTATCTGGTGAACTCCCTGTTCGTGACCGTCGAGCGCGCGACAATGCCGTGGAGCAACGAGAACCGTGACCGCTAAAGGCAGACACATCGCGCCTTTGGCCTGGCAGGCCGCGACGATCCTCGCTCTGGTCGCCGTATGGCAATGGGCGGCACTGACCTATCCCGCCGTCTATCTGCCGCCGATCGAACGAATTGCCCGGGGCTATATCCAGCTCTGGCATGGCGAGCTGCTCCACAGCGCCCTGCTGCCGAGCCTTCGCCGACTCGGGCTGGGATTCGCCATCGCCATCCTCGCGGGGTGCGTGACCGGCGTCGTGCTGGGCTCGCTCCGCTCGCTCGATCCCTGGGTCCGTCCGACGATCGAATATCTGCGCTACATCCCGGCCGTAGCGATCCTCCCGGCCTCCCTGATCCTGTTCGGCGCCACCGACCAGATGCGCATTTTCGTCATCGCCTTCGGGTCCGTGTTTCCGGTGCTGATCGCGGCGACCGATGGCGCGCGTCGCGTCGACCCGATCCTGCTCGACGTCGCACGAGCCGTCGGGCTCTCGACCGCGGAGCGTCTCGTGCGCGTGGTCCTTCCGGCGTCGCTCCCGTCCATCTTTTCGGGCATGCGCGTCGCGCTCAGCATCGCGCTGGTCATGATGGTCATCTCCGAGCTCATCGCCGCGGATGACGGGCTGGGTTTCTACATCCTGCGCAACCAGCGCCTGTTTCAAACTGCCAACGTATACGCCGGCGTGCTGACCATCGGCACCGTGGGGCTGGGTCTCACGCTCGCACTGCTCGCGGTCGAAAAGCGCGTGCTGTCCTGGCATCGCGGCTGGCGCGGACTGACGGAGACGGGTCGTGGATGAGAGTGCCGCCATGAATGAGCCGATCCTTGCGGTCGACAACATAACCAAGGCTTTCCCCGCCGGGGCGACGCCGATCCTGAACGGCCTGACCTTCCGTCAGGAACCCGGGCAGTTCGTTGCGGTGGTCGGCCCATCGGGTTGCGGCAAGACCACGCTCCTGCGCTGCATCGCCTCGTTGATGCAGCCCGACACGGGCAGCGTGCTCCACCGCGGCCGCCATTTCGACAATCCGCCACCGTGGTTGTCGGTCGTCTTCCAGGACTATAATCGCAGCCTGTTCCCGTGGCTCTCGGTCCGACGGAACGTCGCCTTCGGGCTGCGCGGCTCCGGCGCCGATGACAAGCGAGTCGACGAGGCGCTGCGGGCCGTCAATCTCGAGCATGCTGCCGATCTCTATCCCTGGCAGGTGTCGGGGGGCATGCAGCAAAGATGCGCCCTGGCGCGCTCGATCGTCGTCTCCCCGAATCTCCTACTGCTCGACGAACCATTCGCTTCGGTGGACGCGCAGACCCGGATCGACCTCCAGGACATGGTCATGGAGATCTGCCAGACCATGTCGCTGTCGGCCCTGCTCGTGACCCATGACATCGACGAGGCAGTCTTCATGGCGGACAAGGTCGTGGTGCTGTCGACACGGCCGGCGCGCGTGGTCGAAGAGATCGCAATCGATCTGCCGCGGCCCCGCGATCAGCTCGCGACCAAGGAAACACCGGAATTTCTCCACCTGCGCCACCGCGTCTACACGCTCGTGCGGAAGCAGGCGCAAAAGTCGTCTCGGTAAGGTTGAACAGGAAGGTGTGACATGAAGTTCAGGATGATTGGGGCCGCGATCGCGCTTGGCGTCGCATTTGGATTGTCGAGTTTCGGCTCGGTTCGACAGGCCGAGGCGCAGGACGCCGTGACCAAGCTCAAGGTCGGGTACATTCCGGTCGGCGTCTATGCGTATCTCTGGCGCGCGCGCGATGCCGGCTACTTCAAGGCGGAGAATCTCGAAGTCGAACTCACGCCGATGGCCGGCGGCGGCCAGATCATTCCCGCCCTGCAGTCGGGCTCGCTGCAGTTCGGCATCTCGGACGCGCTCGGCGTCCTCAATGCGCGCAATGCCGGCATTCCCATCACCTACGTTTCCTTCAATTTCGCGCAGGCATCGGACGATCCGGTCCATGCGGTGCTGACCACGGACCCGGCGATCAAGACTCCCGCCGATCTGAAGGGCAAGACCGTAGCGACCAACCTCAGCTACAATACCGACTGGACCATGATGCGCGAGTGGCTGCGCAAGAACGGAGTCGATCCTAAGTCGGTGACGTTCCGCGAAGTGCCCTTCCCCGACATGCTGCCGGCGCTGCGCAACAACACCATCGCGGCCGCCGGTGTGACCGAACCCTTCATCACGCTTGGCAAGTCGCAGGGCGCGACGGTCCTCGGTTACTATTTCACCGATGTAAAATCGCCGGTCGTGTTCAGCGGCATCGTCGCGATGCAGCCCTACGTCGAGAAGAACAAGGATGTCGTCCGCCGCTTCCTGCGCGCGATCAACCGCGCACTCGACGACTTCAAGGACCCGGCCGTCGTTCGTCAGACCATCGCCGCCAACACGAAGGTTCCCCCGGCCGTGATCGAGAAGATGGGGCTTGGCCGGTGGCAGAAGGACATGTCGCCGGAAGCGATGCAGTTCTGGGTCGATGCAGCCAAGAAGGAAGGCATCGTCAATTCGACCGCCGATCTCAAGACATTGGTCTGGCAGGACAAGTAGGCGACGCCGCGGCGCTCGCCGCCCCCCTGGCGGCGCCGCACTTTTCGTTCAAACGTACGGTGGTTCAAATGGCGAATATCAACAAACATGGCAGCAAGGCTCTGCATGCGGAAATCGCCGGGGCGGGCTTCGCCGGCCTCACGGCGGCGACCGCACTTGCGCAACGCGGCTGGAGCGTGCGTCTGCACGAGCGTGGCCCTGAGTTGCGTGCCTTCGGCGCGGGCATCTATCTCTGGCAGAACGGATTGCGCGTGCTGGAAGGCGTCGGCGCGCTCGAAGACGTGCTGACGGGCTCTCACACCCCTCCCACCTATGAGACCCGCCGCCACAACCTGACCGTCTCGCGCGAGACCTTCAACGGGTTGCCATGGCGCATCATGACCCGCCAGCACCTGCACAATGGTCTGGCCAAGCGGGCGCGCGAGGCTGGGGTCGAGATTCGCACGAACTCCGAAGTCGTTGCCGCCGATCCGTCGGGCAAGATCACGCTGGCGTCCGGTGAAGTGCTGGAAGCGGATCTCGTGGTGGGCGCCGACGGCGTCGGCTCGAAGGTTCGCGATTCGATCGGCTTCGAGCAGGATCGCTGGGTTTCGACCGACGGGCTGATCCGCATTCTCGTGCCGCGCATGAAGAAGGAGCTCGGCCACGGCGAGTGGGACAACACCATCGACATGTGGAATTTCTGGCCGCGTGTGCTGCGCATCCTCTATTCGCCGTGCAACGAGAACGAACTGTATCTCGGCCTGATGGCGCCGGCCGCCGACCCGGAGGGTTCGCGGGTGCCGGTTCATTTCGACACCTGGGTCGAGATGTTTCCGTTCCTGGAGCCGGTCCTCGCCGAGGCCGCCAAGCTCAAGACCGCCCGGTACGATCGCTACGAGACGAGAAAGCTGTCGGAATGGACCCGCGGCAAGGTCGCGCTGGTGGGGGATGCGGCACACGCGATGTGTCCGGCGCTCGCCCAAGGTGCCGGATGCGCGATGGTGAACGCCTACAGCCTCGCCATGGAACTCGAGGAAGTTCCCGATGTTCAGGAGGCCCTGGTCTCCTGGGAGAAGCGCATTCGGCCGATCACCGATCGCTGCCAGGCCCTGTCGGGTGAATATGCGGCGAACCGGTCGCTGTCGAAGGGCAACCAGTTCACCCCCGCGGCGCTCGAAGCGGCCCGCTACGATCCGAGCCGCCGCGTCTTCTCCTGGTGAGACAGGCGAACTCCCAAACCAGCTGATTCCCTCATTGTGCGCATGACGCGCCAGACGACGGTGCGTGCCCTGGGCCGCACCGCGTCGCCTCTTGGAGATTGCAGGATAATGAACGTCGATAACGAGTTGCGGGCCGCCTACGAAGTGCGCTCCTGGCACAGCTTCGTACAGGAAGTCGAACACGATGGCGGCAAACCGCGGGATGCGTTGGTCAAGGCGGCGGTCGCCGTGGTCATACGCAATCCGTTTGCCGGCAGCTACGCCGAGGACCTGTCGCGATTGATCGCGCCAAGCGCCGCCCTCGGCAAGGCGCTGGGCGCGCGCGCCAGCGCCTTGCTTGGCGGCCGTCCCGTCCACAGCTACGGCAAGGGTGGCATCGCCGGAACGGCCGGCGAGCAGGAGCATGTCGTGGCCTGTGTGACCACCGTCTTCGGCAATGCCCTGCGCGCCGCGGTCGGCGGCGGACTCGCCTGGATCTCGTCGGCTTCCAAGGTCGGTGCCGCCGGAACGGCCATCGACATTCCGCTCGCGCACAAGGATGAACTCTACATCCGCTCCCACTATGACGCGATCTCGATCGCTGTCCCGGATGGTCCGCGCCCGGACGAACTGTTGATCTGCGTCGGCATCGCGTCCGGAGGACGTGTCCATGCCCGGGTCGGCGGCAAGACGATCGCCGACCTTGCGAAGTAGCCAGTCGAATTCTCAATACTGCGGCAGGAGTACGGAATGCCTTTGAACATCAAGGACTTGAAGATCGAAAGCCTCGACTTCGCCCCCTTGGGGCGGATGAAGGACGAACATGCCGGAAACAAGGGGAATGTCATTCCCCGCCTGAGAATCAGCGGCGCTCCGAAGGAAGCGGTAGAACTCGCGATTGTCTGTCACGATCCCGATGCACCGCTCGCGCAGGGCTTCACGCATTGGACGCTGTACGGCGTGCCGCCAGGCACGACAGACCTCGACGATGCGCAAAGCAAGTTCCGCGTCGGTCCCAACGGGGCGGGTCAACCGGGCTATTACGGCCCGCAGCCGCCGTCCGGGCACGGCCCCCACCACTATTACTTCTGGGTCTATGCGCTCGACACGAAGGTGGAAGGCACGCCCCGCCGCGAACAGTTCCTCGATCGCTACGCCGGCAACATCATCGAGCAGAACCGCTTGGTCGGCATTTACGAGAACTAACCGCCAAGACGATGCGCCCAGGAGTGAGAACGGGAGCCCCCGTCTCACTCATTGCGCAGCAAGGCAAGGGGCCGCTGCCTCAATGCAGCCAAGGTTCCCGCCAGCCCAAAGGCCAAGGTGAGCGCCATCGCCCCCACGGCGACCGCCACCGCGACCGTCGGCAGGAAAGTCCATTCGAGGTTCATGAGGCGGCGCACCACGAGATAGGCGGCCAGCGTCCCCACACCGAGCGCCGCCGCTGCGGTCGCGAGGCCGAGGAAGGCGAACTCCCAGGCGAAGGTCCCGGCGATGCGAGCGCGGGTGGCGCCCAGCACCTTCATGACCACCGCCTCGTGGACACGGCGGCGCTGGGTGGCGAGCATGGCGCCCGCCAGCACGAGCACGCCGGCCAGGATGCTGAGGAGGCCGATCACCCGGCTGGCCAGCCCGATATTGCCCAGCACGCCGGCCGCCGTCTCGATGGCGTCTCGGATGCGCACGACGGTGACGTTGGGAAACTGGTCGGTGACGGACTTGAAGATCGCATCCTCGGCCTCCGGCGTCGATTTCACCGTGGCGAGGAAGGTGTGCGGCGCCTTGTCGAGCGTGCCCGGCGAGTAGACGAACACGAAATTGATGGCGAGCGTCGTCCATTCGATGCGCCGCAGCGAGGCGATTTTCGCTTCGATGTCGCGCCCCAGGACGTTCACGGTGATGCTGTCGCCCAGCCCCAGGCCGAACTGGTTGGCCAGATTCTCGTCGAACGAGATGAGCTGTGGCCCGCGATAGTCGGCCGGCCACCATTCGCCGGCGACGATGCGGGAGCCCTCGGGCGGGGTCGCCGAATAGGTCACGCCGCGATCGCCCTCGACCGCCCAGCGCGCGTCGGACGGCACCGCGATCTCGCTCACCGGCTTGCCGCCGATCTTGACGATGCGGCCGCGCAGCGACGGTACCTTGTCGAGCGGCCCGGCGCCGGGGATGGCAGCGATCGCCTTCTCGAAGGCCGGCATCTGGCTCGACTGGATGTCGACGAAGAAGAAGGCCGGGGCGTCGCCGGGAATGCGCTGGGTGAGCTGTTCGCGCAGATTGCCCTCGATCAGGGCCGTCGCCACCAGCACGGTGAGGCCGAGCCCCAGCGACAGCATGACGATGGGCGTTGGTGCGCCCGGCCGGTGCAGGTTGGCGAGCGCCAGCCGGAGCGCGGCGAATTTGGGCTTGCCGATCCGGGCGGCGCCCAGCATCAGCAGCCGCGCCAGGAGAGGAAAGGCGATGAAGGCGCCGACCGAGCCCAGTACGAAATAGGCCGCGATGCGGCGGCTGTCGGCGGTGAAGATCGTGAAGGCCGCCAGCCCGACCGCCGCGGCGCCCAGCACCAGGGCGTCGCGCCAGGCCAGCCGGCCGCCCTGCTGGACCACGGCGCCGCGCATCAACGTCGCCGCCGAGACGCTGCGGGCGCGCATCAGCGGCACCAGGGCGAACAGGAGCGAGACCAGCAGGCCGAAGCCCGCGGCGGTCGCCAGCGGTCCGGCATAGAGCGCGACCCGCGCGCGGACCGGCAGCACGTCGGCGATCGCCGACTGGGCGACGAACGGCAGAGCCGCGCCGAGCACCAGGCCGATGCCGACGCCCAGCGCCGCCAGCGCCGCCAGCTGGATGAAGTAGGTCGTGAAGACCAGCCTCTCCGGCGCGCCCAGGCACTTCAGGGTCGCGATGGTGCGCAGTCGCGCGGCGAGGAAGCTCGAGACGGCATTGCCCACGCCCACCCCGCCGACCAGCAGCGAGGCGAGGCCGATCAGGCCGATGAACTGCGTCAGCCGGTCGAGCCAGAAGCGGATGCCGCCGCCGGCATCGTCGAGGCCCCTCACCCGCCATCCGGCATCGGGGAAGCGGGCCTTCAGTGCCGTGATGACAGCACGATCCGAACGGCCGGGCGGCAGGCGCAGTCGGTATTCCCAATTGAGCAGGCTGCCCGGCTGCACGAGACCCGATTCCAGGGCGGCTTCGAGCGGGATCATCAGCCGCGGCCCCAGGCTCGCGAAGGCGTTCAGGCCGCGGTCGGGCTCGCGCGCGATGATGCCGCGCACCTCGACCGCCGTGTCGCCGACCTTCAGCATGTCGCCGGGCGCCATGTTCATGCGGCGCAGGGCCGATTCCTCAACCGCGGCGCCCCAGATGCCGTCGCGCTTGCCCAGCGCGTTGGCCAGCGTGCCGCCATCGGCCATCTCGAGCTTGCCATAGAGCGGATAGGCCGGTTCGATGGCCTTGAGCTGAACCAGGGTCGGGCGCCCGTCGGGCTTGGTCGGGCGCGCCATGGCGCGGCTGTCGAGCCAGCGCACGAATTCGCCCTGTTCGCGCATGAAGGCGATCTGCTCCGGCGTGGCCTCGCGATAGAGCAGCGAGATCGCGACGTCGCCGCCCAGGATCTCGCGCGCATCGGCGCGCAGCCCTTCCTCGATGGCGCGGCTGAACGACAGGATTGCCGCGATGGCGCCGACGCCCAGCGCCAGGCAGGCGATGAACAGACGGAAACCGCCGAGGCCGCTGCGCATCTCGCGGCGGGCGAGGCGAAAGGCGAGGTTCATGGAAACGTCGTCACTGCGCGGCGAGCGCGCGCAGGCGATCGTCCGCCACCAGCAGCCCGTCGGCGATGCGCAGCACCCGGTCGCACCGCTCGGCGAGGCCCATATCGTGCGTGATCAGGATCAGGGTCGTGTTGTCGGTGCGCGCGACCTCGAACAGCAGATCCATCACCTGCCTGCCGGTGGCGCCGTCGAGATTGCCGGTCGGTTCGTCGGCCAACATCAGCTTGGGTCGGCCAACGAAGGCGCGGGCCACGGCCACGCGCTGCTGCTCGCCGCCGGACAGCTGCGCGGGATAGTGGCCGATGCGATGGCCGAGCCCGACCCTCTTCAGCGCCGCTTCCGCCAGCTCGAACGCATCGTAACGGCCGGCGAACTCGAGCGGCAGCGCCACGTTCTCGTGCGCGGTCATCGTCGGAATGAGATGGAATCCCTGGAACACGATGCCGATATGGTCGCGGCGCAGCCGCGCCCGGTCGTCGTCGCCCATGGGGCCGAGATCGTTGCCGGCGACCTCGACCCGGCCCGATGTCGCGCGCTCCAGCCCGCCCGCCACCATCATCAGGCTCGACTTGCCGGCACCCGAAGGCCCCACCACCGCCGCAATCTCGCCGGCTGCGATGTCGAGAGTGATGCCGCGCAGGATATTGACCGTGCCGGCATCGCTCGCCATGTCGAGATGCACGTCGGTCAGGCGAACGATCGGAAATTGTGCGATGGGAAGCGGCTCGGCCAAGCGGGCTCCTGGGACAGGCGGAGAATGAAACTGCAAAATCGATATGGTGGTTTTACGGCGACGGTCAATTCGCGGATCGCGGCATTCCTGGCGCTGATCCTGTGCCTTGCGGCCGTGTCGGCGCCCGCGAACGTCCATGCACAAAGCGAGCCGATAAAACTCGCGATCCTGGGCGACAGCCTGGCCGCGGGCTACGGCCTCGCCCCGGCGCAGGCCTTTCCCAACCGCCTGCAGGCGGCGCTGAAGGACAAGGGCAGCAACGTCACCGTCATAAACCACGGCGTTTCGGGTGACACGACGATGGGCGGTCTGGAGCGCATCGACTGGATGCTGGCCGACAAGCCCGACATCGTGATGGTCGAGCTGGGTGGCAACGACATGCTGCGCGCCCTCGATCCGGCAGCCACCGAGCGCAATCTCGATGCCATCGTCGAAAAACTGAAACAGGCCGGTGCCACCGTGTGGCTGGTCGGCATGATGGCGCCGCGCAACTTCGGGCCGGAATACGTCAAGCAGTTCGACGGGATCTACAAGAAGATCGCCGACAAGCACGGCGTGCCGCTCTATCCCTTCTTCCTCGACGGCGTGGCCCAGGATCCGGCGCTCAACCAGCCCGACGGCATCCATCCCAACGCCAAGGGCGTCGACGTCATCGTCAAGCGCATCCTGCCCTTCGTGACCAAGAATCTCGACGATGCCGCGCCTGTTCGTCGCCCTGCCCGTCCCTGACGAGATCGCCGATGCGCTTTCGGCGCTGCAGTCAGGCGTACCCGACGCGCGCTGGGTGCCGGCAGAGAACCTGCATGTCACGCTCTGCTTCGCAGGCGAGGTCCAGGGCGGCACGATGCGCGACTTCGAGGAGGAATTGGCCGACATCGAAGGTCCGCCCTTTTCGGTGTCGATCGCCGGCGTCGACCAGTTCAGCAACGGCAAACAGCCGCGCGCCCTGGTGGCCCTCGTGGAACGCAGCGAACGCCTCGACTGGCTGCAGCAGAAGGTGACCACGGTCGCGCGCAACTGCGGCATCGAAGTCGAACGCCGCAAGTACCGCCCGCATGTCACCCTGGCGCGCTTCCCCGCTGGCGGCGAAACCGGTCATCACATCGCGCAGTTCATGGCGAGCCACGGCACGTTCCGCCTGGAACCGTGGGTTGCCGAGCACTTCACCCTCTATTCGAGCCGCACCGGCCGTGGCGGACCGATCTACACGGCCGTGGCGACCTACGACCTGACGTTCTGACGGGAGGCAGAGGAAAACAGCATGCTAAAACTGCTGCTCGCTCTTTGTCTGTTCTCATATGTGGGCGCCGCGATCGCTCAGCCACTTGATCTCGATGTGATCGCCAGGCAGCCAGGAACAGAAGTGATCAAGGGCCGGGCAAAGGACGGGACAGAGATCGTCACGATCAAGCGTGCCGGAGTCGAGGTGATCATCCAAGGTGACAAGGAGATAAGCATCGACGGATCCGGCCCTGCCGTCCTCTGCATCTGGAGCCTCGCGGTCGAGACCCAGATCGCGGCAGACCTCTGCTACCCGAGCGAATATGCAGCTTAGCAAGATGCTTTCTGACTACGTCGACGCCGCAAACAACTTCATCGTCGCCAACAGCCTCCGTCCGGTCAGCAAAGCCGAGTTGGAAAAGGCCATAGCGGAACGCAGAGCGAAGGTGGCTGCCGGGGTCGAAAGGTACGGCGTGCCCTCAGCGCAGAGGAGCTTCTGCCAAGGCCAGGGACAACTTCTCAGTGCCTGGAATAAGGAACCCGAGAAGTTTCGACAGGAACTCTGGCAAGGCCTCGCCGTGCCGCGACCGCCAGCGAAAAATCCCTGCCTCTGATGGCGCTTGAAGCCCAGCCCGTATTGTAACCAGCGTCACACGAACGTCAGCAGCCGCCGCGGGTTGTCCACGAGGATCGCGTCGATCTCGGCCTCGCTATAGCCGCGCTTCTGCATCATCGGAACGACGTTGCGGAAGATGTGGCCGTAGCCATGGCCGCCGAAGCTCGCGAGCCGGGTGCGGTAGCAGATGTCGTGGCTGATCACGACGCGTTCCAGATGGCCGGCCTCGATCAACGCGCGGATCAGCTTGAGCCGCGTCGCGTCGTTGGGCATGTCGATATCGGAGAGGCCGTAGTAGCTCGATTCCTGGCCGAACAGATCGAACTCCACCGTGATGCCGGAGTCGGCGAGCTTCAGGAGCCGCGGCTCGTCGAACACGGTGCGGTCGATGTGGCTGATGACGATGCGTTCGGTCGGAAAGTCGGCCGCTTTGGCGAAGTCGGCGATCTCCTGCGGCTGGTCGGGATCGCGACCGGGATGGACGTTGATCGACGCGCCGGTCTCGGTGGCGGCAATGAACGCGCCCTGCATCACGCGCTTCTCGGTGTCGGTCCACGGTGCCTGGCAGCCGATCTCGCCGATCATGCCGGCGCAGACGTCGGTGCCCCAGGCGCCGTCGTGGATCTGGCCAATCATCTCGGCGGCGAAGTCGTCGACCGTGCGGTCGTGATTCTTCGGGTCCTGGTAGTCGTTCACGTAGTAGCCGCAGCCCATCACCAGATGGACGCCGGTGCCAGCCGCGATGCGGCGCAACCCGTTCGGATCGGGCGAGAGGCCGCCGCACGATAGTTCGACGATGGCGTCGCCGCCTTCGTGCTTCATCATCGCCACCTCGCGGGTGGCGATGTCCTCGAGGTCGAGCATGTACTTGCGGCCGGCGCGCTTGAGGCCGCGGCCGTAGTTGATCTGCCAGACATTCTCCAGGGTGATCTCGGGGCCGAGATCGTTGTCGGAGCGCGTGCCGGGCGGGCGGATGTCACAAAGTACATGCTCGTGCATCAGCGTGCGGCCAAGCTTCTCGGGCTCGATCGGCCCGAGAACGGTCTGGATCTTTCCCTTCAGCTCGGGACGGCTCATTGCGGCTCCAGCTTTGCGGCCTCGACGACCTTCTTCCACTTCACGTACTCGGTCTGCATGTGCTTGGCGAGGTCCTCCGAGGAGCCGCCCAGCTCGGCGGCGCCGGCGTCGCGGATCTTCTTGATGACGTCGGGCTGCTTGGACGCCTTCACCAGCTCGTCCGAGAGCTTCTTCACGATCTCCGGCGGCGTGCCGGCCGGCGCCGCGACGTACCACCAGGGCGCGGCATCGAAGCCTGCGAAGCCCTGCTCGGCGATGGTCGGCGTGTCCGGCAGCGAGAACCAGCGCTTGCCCGAGCTGACGCCCAGTGCCCGCAGCGCTCCCGACTGGATGTGCGGCAGGTAGGGCGGGAGGTTATCCATGGTGCTGGGGATGTGCCCGGCCAGCAGATCCTTCAGCACCAGCGAGCTGCCGCGATAGACGACGTGCTCGACCTTGAAACCGGCCAGCGACTGGAAATATTCCATGGCGAGATGACCAGTGCCGCCGACTGCCGGCGAGCCGAAGCTCACCTTGTTGGGGCCCTGCTTCTTGCAATACTCGACATATTCCTTGGCCGTCTTCACCGGCATGTCGGGATGCACCGCGAGCACGTTGGCGACCTCGCCGAACAGGGCGACCGGCGCGAAGCTCTTCACGCTGTCGTAGGGCATGCTCTTGTAGAGGAACTGGTTGGTGACGGCCGTGCCGACCGTACCCAGCAGCAGCGTGTAGCCGTCGGCCGGCGACTTGGCGACGATCTCGGCCCCGACATTGCCGCCGGCGCCGCTCTTGTTGTCGACCACAAAGGTCTGGCCCCAGACTTCCTGGAGGTGCGCCGAGGCGATGCGGCCCAGCAGGTCGGTCGTCCCGCCGGGTGCGAAGGGCACGACCACGCGGACCTGCTTGTTCGGGTAGGTCGACTGCGCCCAGCCGTGGCGCGCCAGCATCGGGGCGGCGAGAGGAACGGCGACGGCCCCGGCGATGAGAGTACGGCGCCCGATTGTCTTGTTTGTCTTGGACATAGAAAAGCTCCCTGATTTCAGGCGACTATATCGCCCGGCAATTGGGAGACAAATGTGACCGCAGCGTTGATCGGCTACTCGGACCGCATCTCGGTACGGAGCGGCGAGAAGATTTCCTTCAAGGTCTCGAGCGCGGGACCGACCCCCTACCATGCCATGCTGGTCCGCATCGTACGCGGCGACCCCAATCCCGGCGGACCGCCGCCCAAGCTCGAAGACATGTCCGACCTCTTCGACGGCCGTTTCGCCTCGCGTATCCAGCATGCCTGGCCCGGCTCCTACGGTCTGGTCGAGAAGGCGAAGGATGCAAGACTGCCGGCGGCACTCCAGGTCGAGGCGCTGATCTGGCCGACCCTGCCGGAGGATGGGCCGCAGACGGTGATATCGCACCGCGATCCAGCGACGGGCGCGGGCTTCGCCCTGGTCCTCACGCCCGACGGCATGGCACTGGAGACCGGCAAGGACCGCGTGGTCGTGGGCAAGAAGCTGCGGGGCCGCATCTGGTATCGCGTCTGGGCGAGCGCCGATCCCGAGACCGGCATCCTGCGGGTCGGCCAGCAGCCGCTCACGCGCGCCTTCGGCACCGACGACGAGGGCGAGGCGAGCGGCAAGGCTTCGTCTCCTGCCCTGGAGGTTGCGGCTCCGGTGATGATCGGCGCGGAGCCGGCGACCGACCGGCCGGCGCAGCGCTGCTTCAACGGCAAGATCGAGGCGCCGCACATCCAGGGATTCGCCGCCTGGGATTTCACCCGCCGCATGGACTCGATGGAGATCGAGGATACCGGCCCCAATGGCCTGCACGGGAAGCTGGTCAACCTGCCGACCCGCGCCATGAAGGGCTCGGCCTGGACCGGCGCTGAGCGCGACTGGCGTCGCGCGCCGCATCATTATGCCGCCATCCATTTTCACGACGACGATCTGCACGATTGCGGCTGGCTCGACGATTTCAGCCTGACCATCCCCAAGGAAATGAAGAGCGGCATCTACGGCATCCAGCTCACCTGCGGGAGCCACCGCGACGTCATCCCGTTCTTCGTGCGACCGCAGGTCGGCAAGCCGCAGGCCAAAGTCTGCTATCTCGCCTCGACCTTCACCTATCAGGTCTATTCCAACTTCTCGCGCGGCATGTTCGACGATGCCTTCCGCAAACGCGTCGCCGACTGGAAGGCCTATCCGAACAATCCCGACGAGCACGGCGACTACGGCCTGTCGACCTACAACCATCATCGCGACGGTTCGGGTGTGGCCTATTCCTCGCGGCTGCGCCCGCTGCTGACCTGGCGGCCGAACTTTCTCAGTTTCAACGACGAGGCCGGTTCCGGCCTGCGTCACCTGCCGGCCGACACGCATCTCACCGGCTGGCTCGATCGCATGGGCGTGGCCTTCGACGTGGTGACCGACCACGATCTCGACGAGAAGGGTGTCGAATTGCTCGCCTCGTACAAGGTCGTACTGACCGGCTCGCATCCAGAGTACCACACCGAGGGGACGCTCGACGCGCTGCAGGCCTACACCGAGACGGGCGGCCGGCTGATGTATCTCGGCGGCAACGGCTTCTACTGGCGGGTCGCGCTGTCGCCCAAGGTGCCCGGCGCCATCGAAGTGCGACGCACCGAAGGCGGCATCCGCACCTGGGCGGCCGAGCCGGGCGAATATTTTCACGCGTTCGACGGGGCCTATGGCGGCCTGTGGCGGCGCTCGGACCGGCCGCCGAATCTCCTCTGCGGCATCGGCTTCTCGAGCCAGGGCACCTTCGTGGGCGATTCCTACCGGCAGTCGCCGGCGGCGCGCGACAATACCCATGCCTGGGTCTTCGAAGGCGTGAAGGATGAGTTGTTCGGCGGCTACGGCTTCTCGGGCGGCGGCGCGGCGGGTTTCGAACTCGACCGGCTCGACCACCGGCTGGGCAGTCCGCTCAACGCCGTGGTTCTGGCCTCGTCGGAAGGGCACGACCGCCGGAACTTCGTCGTGGTCCACGAGGAACGGCTGGGCTTCACGACGACGATCCCCGGCCAGACCCTGGAACAGCTCATCCGCGCCGACATGACCTATATCGAGAAGCCGAAGGGCGGCGCGGTGTTCTCCGTGGGCTCGATCACCTATTGCGGCAGCCTGCCCCACAACAAGTTCGACAACGACGTGTCGCGGCTCACCTTCAACGTGCTGAACCGCTTCGGTGAGCTTGGCCTCAAATGGCCTTTCTGAGGTCGGATGCGAGATACGTGACGAGGCCGCGCGCGGCGGCCTCGATCATGCGGATCGCACGCTCATAGTCGTCGGCGGTGCCGCCGAACGGGTCGGCAATGTCGAGGACGCCGATCGGCGGCGCGTAGGTCATCAGAAGCTGCGGCCGGTCGGCAAGGTCGCGCGGCGCCAGCCAGCGCAGCTCGACGAGATGGGTGCGGGTCATCGCCAGGACGCAGTCGAAATGCCGGATATCCTCGCCCGTCACCTGGCGGGCCCGGATGCCGGAAATGTCGTAGCCGCGCGCCGCCGCCGCCTCGACGGCGAGCCCGGTCGGCGGCTGGCCGACATGGCTGGCGCCGGTGCCGGCCGAATCGATCTCGAGGGCGTCCGCGAGGCCCGCCTTCGCCGCCAGGGCCCGGAACACGCCTTCGGCCATCGGCGAGCGACAGAGATTCGCGGTGCAGACGAACAGGACTCCAATGGTCATGGCCGCGGACACTAGCACGGCGCTAGATTGGCGGCATGCATCAGGATTTCTTCCCGCCCGGCATCGCCGTGCTGACCGGCGCCGGCATCTCCAAGGAAAGCGGGATCGACACGTTTCGCGACATCGACGGGCTGTGGAACAGGGTCAATCTCGAGGAGGTCGCGACCCTGGAAGCCTGGCACCGCGACAAGAAGAAGGTGCTCGACTTCTACAACGAGACGCGCGGCATGTTTCGCGCCGCTGGCGTTCACCCGAACGACGCCCACGAGGCGCTGGCGCGGCTGGAACGCGAGTATGAGGGTGAGGTGACGATCATCACCCAGAACATCGACCCGCTGCACGAACTGGCGGGATCGAAGCGGGTGATCCACATGCACGGCCGCGACGGCGAAATCCGCTGCATGAAATGCAAGACGGTGTGCGAGTCCGACCAGAACCTGACACCCGCCTCGGTCTGCCCCAGCTGCGGCGCGGTGGGCGAGCTCAGGCCCGACATCGTGTGGTTCGGCGAGATGCCGATGCACCTCGAGGAAATCTACGCGGTGCTGGAGCGCTGCGGCCTCTTTCTCGCGATCGGCACGTCGGGCGAGGTCTATCCCGCCGCGGGCTTCGTCCTGCACGTGCGCCGCCACGCGCCGCGCGCCCGCACCGTCGAGCTCAATCTCGAACCGACCGACAACAAGAGCCTGTTCCACGAACACATCTATGGCCCCGCCACCGAGACCGTGCCGCCCTATGTGACGCGCGTGCTCACGCAGGGCTGGCGATAACAAGAAAAGACCACGGAGGAAACCATGCCCGACATGCCCCACGGATTGAACGAAGGGCCGCACGGCGCCCATCACATCGCCACCGACGCACACGGCCAGAACTTCCATTCGATCGACCGGCAGTTCCAGGACCTGATGCGGCTCTACATGGAGCCCGGCCTGCTGCGGCAGATGACGCCGCATTTCGAGCGCCTGGGCGAGCTGGCCGGCGGCCGGCTCGACGCGCTGGCGATGGTCGCCGACAAGCATCCGCCGGTGCTGCAGCCGCGCGACCGTTTCGGCCGCGACGAGGACTGGATCGACTACCATCCCGCCTATCGCGAGATGGAGAAGATCGCCTTCGAGGAATTCGGCATGCACGCGATGAGCCATCGCGCCGGCGTGCTCGGCCTGGCGGAGCCTGCCCATCCGCTGGTGAAGTACGCCATCACCTATCTGTTCGTGCAGGGCGAGTTCGGCCTGATGTGCCCGGTGTCCGTCTCCGACACGTCGAACTTCATCATCAAGCGCTACGGCTCGCCCGAGCTCAAGAAGCTGCTGCTCGACCGGCTGCTCAGCCAGGACCCGGCAACTATGCTGAAGGGCACGCAGTTCATGACCGAGAAGGCCGGCGGCTCCGACGTCGGTGCGCTGGAGACCGAGGCCGAGCGGGTGGGCGTCGGCCCCGACGGCGTCGAGCGCTGGAAGCTCTATGGCCAGAAGTGGTTCTGCAGCCATGCCGACGCCGATGTCGCCGTGATGCTGGCGCGCCCGCGTGGCGCCGCGCCCGGTACGTCGGGCCTCGGCCTGTTCGCGTTGCCACGACGACTCGAGGACGGTCGCCGCAACAGCTATCGGATCGTGCGTCTCAAGGACAAGCTCGGAACCCGCTCGATGGCCTCGGGCGAGATCATCCTCGACGGCGCCACCGCCTATCTCGTGGGCGACGTGAACCGCGGCTTCAAGCAGATGATGGAGCAGGTGAACCTGTCGCGGTTGAGCCACGGCGTGCGCGCCGCCTCGATGATGCGCCGCTGCCTCAACGAGGCGCTGGCCGCCGCGCGCGGCCGCCGGGCTTTCGGCAGCGCCATCGCCGAGTATCCGCTGCTGCGCCGCCAGCTCATGAAGATCATGCTGCCGACCGAGCAGGCACTGTCGATGTTCGCCTTTTCGGCTGACGCGATGGGCCGGGCGGATAAAGGCGACAAGGATGCGGCGAACCTGCTGCGCATCCTGACGCCGGTCTACAAGTTCCGCGCCTGCCGCGACAACATCCCGGTCGCCAGCGCCGCCCTCGAGGTCAAGGGCGGGCTGGGTTACATCGAGGAATGGGTGACGGCACGGCTGGTGCGCGACGCGCAGATCGGTACCCTGTGGGAGGGCACGTCGAACATCAACGCCCTCGACGTGGTGCAGCGCGCCGTCGGCAAGGCCGGCGGCCACAAGACGCTCTCCGCCGCGCTG
>Ga0182745_1000827_pt1 | contig 31907 bp, 23 predicted proteins | sample eDN3rd30CKraftBY_FD_128523 | JGI IMG/M metagenome (GOLD analysis project Ga0182745, IMG submission 128523) | Enriched backyard soil microbial communities from Emeryville, California, USA - eDNA 3rd pass 30_C Kraft BY (version 2) (version 2) | ecosystem: Environmental > Terrestrial > Soil >... | reverse complement strand
TGTTACCAAGCGGGCTGTGTTTGGAGACGTCTCGCGACGTGTCAGGAGCCCGGTTTAAACAGTTTGCTCCCTTGCGGGAGTGCCTTCGGGTGATGGGTGAATTATCCATATCAACTGATTTTTTGTCAAGAGGAGCGGGAAGGAACACGCATTCCTCCCACCTCTAAAGAGGTGGGTTTCCTGCTAGTTTTTATGATCGAGTCAGCTAGCTGGAGCTCAATTCGCGAACAAGCTCGAGCTCGGCCGTTCCCGACTCAACGAGCCTGGAAAATCAATGCCGCGCGGGGATTGCCTTGCTTTTGCATATCGACCAGGAACAACTCGATCTTGACCAGAGCGCCTGGTCTTCCTCGTCAGTCAACGACATCTCCGCCTTATTTAAAGGACCGCCCGGGCTAGGCGGAGCCTTCGTCGAATTCGCAGAGCGATTCAACGTAATCCCGGCTGCCGTCGTTAGCCCACCCATCCAGTTGGGCCATGTCCTTCAGTTGCTGACCTCGAAGGCGATCGACGACCAAGAAAGCGCAGGGGAGGTCGGGAAGGGCGGTCATATCTCCCCAGAGCTTTTCGAACTGGGCGACGGGCATCACGTCTTCCTGCCCATGGCCCCATCGCCGTTTGACGTCCTTGATGGTGACGTAGGTCGGCACGCGCGCGGCCATGACTCGAACCGATGCCGCCACCTTTGAAGGGTTCGAGCTCAGGTCGGCACGCGTGAGGCCGAAGGCTTTGAGCAGCGACTCGATATGAACCCAGGTGGTCATCGTGTTGTAGTAGCGGAGTCCGAATTCCGTATCCTCGCGCGGCTGGGCCAATCCTTCGAGAAGACGGAGTCGACCGCCAACCCGGGCAAGACCTCCCCCCCGATCCTCGATCCGCCGAGCGATGACCTCGAAGCTCAGGCAGGCATTTGATTCGATCACCTGGCCGAGAATGGCCGGGTCGAGGCTAACCCCCAGCGTGTCGATGTTATGAACCATGAGCCACTGAAGCCGGGGGTGCTCCGTGAGCATCCGCGCCAGGACTCCATTGCGCAGAAGGTTGGGAACCTCGTAGAAGTGGCCCGGGGGATTGAACCGCTGGGCCGGGAAATTGTCCGTATAGTCCGCCCCTTCCCCTTGGCTTCGGACCCAGTCGAGGATGGCGCGTCGGCTTGCTTCCCGAACCTTCTGCTTGTTCTCGTCGAGTGTTTCGTGCGCTCCTTCTTCCCAGAGAAACGTGAGATCGCGGTCCATGGGAATCAGCCGCTGACTGATCGATTGCCCGCTCGAGAGATAGACCGGTCCGTCGTGGCCATAGTTTTTTGAGCGGGCTAAATGCCGCTCGATGGCCTGGTGCGTAAGGTAACTGGTCGTTACCACGTGCGGGATCTTTGACTGGAACCGGCGCTGGGCCTTGCGGGTCTTAGCCAGGTGGAGTTCGAGAAAGCCGCGGTGCCTCCCTTTCAGAAGAACGAATGAGTTGATGGCCTTGACGACACCGGCACCAGTGGTCCAGCGACTCCCTACCCCCGCCGCCAGGCTGACGACCGCCACCTCCCCCTGGGCCAGGGCGCGTTCCCCTTTCCGAACGACCTCGGCGGGTATCGACGAGGCCCGGCCATCGATCAGGTCGGCATCGTCCACGTCACGGATCTCAGTCGCGACGGGTAAGCGATTCAGCGCGAGGCCAATCCTTCCACGCTGAAGGTCCTCGCGCAGGGCGGCGTGCTGGACGGGGTCGAAGCCGTTCTCGAGCCGAATGCGCTCCGACTCGGCATCCCAGGATGAGGAAGCCGCATCTCCCACCGCGCGTGTGACCGGGAAGAGATTGTTGATCATCGTGCGGAAAACGCGAAGCAGTTCATTCGTGTCGACACTCTGATTCGCGAAATGATCGACGTCGGACATGCGCAAAGGGTTGAGCGTTTCGTTCCCCGCGGCGATCATCCGAGGGACCTGGAGCGTGTAGTAGCGCGCGGGCATCATCGCGTCGGCCCCGGTCCGCAATTGCGCGTGGGTCCCAAGCGGATTCACCCGAAACTGGTAAACCACGGGTTCCATGGCGAATGGCATCGCGTCTTCGAGCTGGGCCTTGGTACGCGCCATGATCTCGGCGATCTGCTGGCGGAAGGCGTCGCGGCGGTGCGGAGCCACGAAGAAGCCCATTCCCCCACCGGACATTCCCCCAAGCATGAGGAAGCCCCAAAAATCCTCGCCAAGGGTCCTTTTTGCCTCCCGGATGATTGTCTCGGTGAACTGGTTACTGACCCAGGGAATAATCCGTTTCAAAGCGACTTCCCAGTTCGTGGTGGTCAGCTCGGCGACGGTCCTCACATCGGCGTTTTTGACGGCCCGCACAATCCCTTCAAAGATCTTCAGTGCTTCCTGACGCGCCTCCCATTCCTCTCGACTGCGCAGGAGGTACTTCTCGGTCACCATGTTGAGGATGGGCCCGACGTTCTGCGCCATCCCGCCATGAACCAGCACCAGACTCTCGGCCAGGGCTTCTTGAAACTGGGTCAGTTTCGTATCCGAGATTCCTTCCTCGAGAATCTCATGCTCGGGCAGAAGCCGCCCACGACTCACTCCCGACTCGGGGTCAGTCACGTCCGCCGTTTTCCCCCGGATCAGCTTGATGCCTGGAAACGCTCCTCCTGAATCTTGCCAGCCCCCTCCCGAGCCCCCCAGCCACTCGCCGAGGATCGCGCGAGCAACCACCACGCGTGCTTCGTGAGGCTCGAGTTTTCCGATGAGCCGGCTGGTCTGACACGTCGCTCGCATCAGCAAGCTGATCAGGGAGGCGAGCAGGTTGGTTGAGACGGCCAGCCTCGACCCCTTCGGGATGTCGTTCACCTTGCTCACGATCTCCAGGCCATGGCCGGGCCGAACGACATGGGCGAGTAGGTCTTCCAGGCGATTGGACGTCCCCTCGAAGGAGGGTGGAACCAACCCCGAGGCGATAATCCCCGCTTTGATCAAGCCAAGATAATCATTTCCAAAATTGAACAACTCCGCGAGTGAATCCACATCCTTGCAGGCGTTCAGGTCAATGCTGGTCAGTCGAAGCAACGGTTCCGGAATCACGCGAAGGCGCGTTTCAATAGGGGGGCGGGCCTGGTCGTCCCGGCCATGAACGCCCAGATCGACGGAGATGTTCAGGACCCGAGCTCCTTCCGGAAAATCCATTCCCAGAAAGAAGATGTCGGACCAGGCGCTATGCGACAGGTCGAGTCGAACCGGGGTCGATTCTTCCAGAATGGGAAACAGGGATTGATCCGAGGCGCGTTCCAGGAGCAAAGGGTGAAGTTTTAGAGGATGTTCATCGGGTTGACCGACGCGGAACATCCATCGGTTCCCCTGACAGCTTCGGACAGAGCGCCGAACCTGATCGGCCAACGTCTGGTACGTGAGCTGTTCGTAGGCCTGCGCCAGGGCACTCGCGATGGCTCCGTTTGCCCCCTCTCGCCGCATGGTTCCACGAAACGCGGCGATGGCCTGCTCAAACCTTCGCTCCATCAGGTCCTTGAATCCGTCGAACGGCACGAGTCCCGTGTCGGGCAGGCCGGCTCCGTCCTGAACGAAGTAACGAAAGATCGCGTGGAGGAACATCGAAGCCCGCACACGCTCGTAGAGGTTCTCGGCGGATTGGCGAAACTGCTCCAGATCCTCGCACGCCGCGAGGACCTCGTCGACCGACGCCCCCTCCACCAACTCGCGGACCGCGCGATTGCGGACTTCTGGAACGTTACTTCGAATGGTCTCGATCAAGAGCGATCCGCGAGGCGTCATGGGCTTCCTTTTCTCCAGCAAGCAAGGCATCAATAGGCGAACCGACAGACCTTCGTGGCAGGCGAATGACCAAGCCCGACGTTGAAGAGGAGAAAGCCTGAGAACCCAGGCTCACGCATCCGTTAGAGAGACCAAGGGGGCCGCCTAACGCGTGTTTGCCCCCGCGATTCACCGCAAGGACAAGTGAATGGTAAGTCATCCTCGTGGAAGTCGATCGGCCGAGGCATGATTCTGTTCGATCCGAACGAATGACTCGAGAAGTCCAGAGAGCATCCGATCGCGATCTTCTCCGGCCAGCGCGAGCGCGATCTGGGCCTCGACGAAACCATATTTGACTCCCAGGTTGTACCGGGATCCGCCCGTTTCGATGGCCAGATACTTCTCTCGACGCGCCAGCTCATTCAAGGCCGAGGTCAACTGAATTTGACCATGTTCACGCGTGTCGGATCGCACCAGCTCGTCGAGTCGCTCGAAGACCGAGGGAACCAGCACATGCATACCGAAGAAGCAGAGATAGTGGCCGGCCCGCAGTCCCGGCACCTGAAGGCGAAGCTCGGCCAGGGTGGGGTTTGGCTTCTCGAGGATCTCATCAATGACGTATACCGAAGGACGGTCGTGCCTTCGCTTCCCGGCGAGCGTCCCGTACTGATGGATCAGGTGCTCCCGAGTCGCCTGCACCCCTGAGACTGAGCAAACCTCTTCGGAGGCAAGCTCGATCAACTGCCGGGCGCACCGCCTCGTCTCACTCGAAATATAGATGTGATCTCCCACGAGGAGAAGAAACGGATCGTTTCCAACAAAGGTGCGAGCACACCAGACGGCATGTCCATAACCTTCCGGCTCGGGCTGGACCGCGAAGTGGAGACGTTGCTCGAGTTCATCGAGTCGCCTGGCCTGTTCCTCCGCCCACGCGATCCCTTGATAAGCGGACCGAAGGTTTAGCGCGTAATTGCGAAAATGGCTTCGATAGACCGGCTCATCCCCGGGCGCCGTGACCACGCAAAGTTCCTCGATCCCGCTCTCAATCGCCTCCTCGGCGATGATCTGGAGCACGGGCTTGGTCAAGCCGTCCCGATCGACGAGCGGGAGCATCCCCTTTTGAACGGGATCGGACGCAGGATACTGTTTGGGTCCCCGGCCCGCCGCGGTGATGACCGCCTTGGTGATCTGCACGTCGCGTTTACCTCCGCCCACATTGACCGCGTCTAAGCCGCATCCATCTCCACGCCTGGGCGTCTCGATGACCCTTAAAACACAAGTCTTGGTTTATCAAGTCACTTTGATCATGAGGAAAGCGTAACGAGCCACCACACGACTGGCAACTCTCGAACGGTCCATCGGGTGTGAACCCCTTTGGACTCGACTAAGGGACGCCACCATTAGCCAGGCGACACGTTTGACAAAATGATCAAAATTCTCCCAATCCGACCAATCAGAACTCGTTCCACAAAAAAACCGTCCGTGGAGAGGCTACTCTCTTGAACCCTCCGACCTGACCGACTAGAATCACTCTCGTCAGTCAGGGACACATGCGACACACCTTCCCTTCTCGCTCCAACCATTCTGGTCTTGGAGTATGCCCAGTGGGCAAGAATGGATCGTCGGCTCCCGATGACCTCTGAATCTGGGGATGTAGCTCAATTGGTTAGAGCACCGGCCTGTCACGCCGGAGGTTGCGGGTTCGAGCCCCGTCATCCTCGCTGATCCGCGACACAATTCGTTGATCACCTTTCTCACCGTCTCCTCCTTCCTATCTTCACTTGATGTCGCGTCCGTCGACGATCCAATTGCCCGTACTCCTTTGGGTCTCACAAATAAGAGTCTTCCACTCTTGTGGATCGAGTGATTGAATTCTAAGCGGATCCTTGCGTGGTTGAGGATTCATTCAGAGTCGAACACTCTGCATTGGCCAAGGGAAGGGTGGACTGATCTCGAGCTCAATCGGGTCCACTTCATTGCCTTTCGATGGATCGAGCAGGATAAGCATCCGGAAGCCGTCATGGCTGGGTTGGATTCCGTCCCTCACACACGAATTTGGTGATTCAGCATCCTCCCGCGGTTTGCCATCTGAGCAATCGGAAATGGGTGGGCGATGCGACACAACACGCTGAAGGGCGTACGCACGGCAGCCACTCCTAGGGACGAATGCCTCTGCGAAGTTCGCCTTTGAGAGACATTGTCGTTGCCCTTCGACAAAACGAACCGCTACGTACCGTGCTGGGATGCGCGGCGCGGCTCGGCTCGCGCATCAGGTGCAAGGGACCGACCTTGGTTGCGACACGGTCGAGGAATCGATGGGCTTTGACCTCTGTTCAAGAACAGAGGGCTAACCGAGGAATAACAGGTTTCAAATCGTCGGAGATCCGTCCTCGTGGTGTGTGTTCGACTCTGCCGAGCCCGTGTCATGAATCCACCAGGCCAACCGTTCCAGGTCGGCGATCCGACCATCGCGTAAGGCGGCCCGGCAGGCGAGAAGAATGGAAGCAATCGCGGCGGAATGATAAGTTCCCAATGGGATCAATTCCTCGATGAGCGCATCAATTCTTAGCTCCATTTCATGTAGAGACTCAGGCATGAGGGAGCCTTTCCTTTTCGGCTTATAAATCCCAATCCTCGACTCACCAGAACGTTAGCAAAAGGAGAGCCGTGACTACGTGAGGGACCTTCTCGCGATAGGGGCGAAAGGATGCGACGCGGCACAAGACCCACATGGTCTTTCCCTTAACGCCAACTCAACCAATGGGCCCAGATCATTCAATGTTCGAATTCGATTGTTCGAGGATCCCATCACCCGAGCCGACAAATGAAGTTTTCTAGTTTGTTCACACCGGGATCATGTCTCGCTTCGAGTCAAGCGTCAAGTGAATCGGTCAAAGTCCAAGCGTGGGAGAGGTTCGTGGCATCCAGAGCAAAACCCCCTGCAATTCCGCGGCCACTCTCCTGATCTTGATTTCTGTTCAACTTCAAAGGCCGCCCAATCCCAAGAGTGCGCCACCGGTTCCTCGGACGGAAAGCGCGAGCCCGCTTACTCAAGCTTCTGAGACCAATTAACCGATGCAGGATGATGATGCACCGATCTTCCTAAGACCAGGCAAATGGAATCCGGCTAAATCGGGTACATCCCATCGGACCAATGATCCGACCAGGCAATTTTGATCGCGAACGCGGCCATACAGAAGGCGGATTCCCCGAGCCACCACATTCGCGGGGGAGATCGTTGCGACTTTTGGCGAAAAACCGTCGATTTGACGATCTTATGTTTTCGGAAATCAACCTTGCCAAGATTGGGCACGCATTGAATAATAGTGAACAAATCCACAGAAACGATTGACCCGGAAGTGCAGGGGGCTCCACGTTGATCTCTCAGATTCGAGGAATTCTCCGCACAGTGGGGCAAGAAGAGCTGACACTGGCAGTCGACCCGATGGAAATCGAGGTCTTGATACCGGAATATACACGAAGGAAGGTGCAGACCCAACTCGGCGAGGTCGTTGGCCTGCACACGATTTTCTATATCGAGGGGAATGCCATGGGGGGTCGGATGACTCCTCGGTTAGTCGGCTTCCTGTCGGCGATCGACCGTGAGTTTTTCGAGATCTTCTGCTCCGTGGATGGAGTGGGCGTGAGGAAGGCATTGCGAGCGATGGTACGGCCGGTCCGCGAGCTAGCGCGTACCATTCAGGATCAAGATGTGAAGTCGCTTGCAACCTATCCGGGGATCGGGGAAGCCACGGCGGAACGGATCGTGGCCAAGCTGCGCCGGAAGGTGGGAAAGTTCACCTTGATCGTGGGGCAGACCGACCCTGCCGACGCGGGTGCGCAAGAGCAAAACGGTGCCCCGGAGAATGCCGAGCCGGACGTGATCCGCGATACCTTCTCCGCGTTGCTTTCAGTAGGGCACACGGAGAGTCAGGCCAGACGCGAGATCGACCGGGTCCTCTCGGGTAAGAAGAAGTTCAAGAACGTCGCGGACATGATTGACGCGATTTACCAACAACAGCACACGGACTGACAATCAAGGACCGCGTGGATCGCGCGCTCCCTCCGAGGCGAAGCCTCGCCGTTGCCGATCACCGACTGAAAGGAGTGCTTCTCCAATGCGTGAGGCCGTGATTACAGGAGGGCAGGGGGACGACGACCGGAGACCCGAGAAGCGCTCGGCGCAGGCCCGTGACGTTGCGAGCGATCAAAACGACGAAAAGCTGCGTCCCCAAACCCTCAAGGAAGTGGTTGGGCAACGGAGCGTCGCCGAGCGGCTCGCCATTGCGCTCATCGCGGCTCAGAAACGCGGCGAACCACTCCCGCATATTCTGTTCGACGGTCCCCCAGGGCTGGGGAAAACCACCTTCGCGACCGTCTTGCACAATGAGTTGGGCGTCGAGCTGAACATGACCAGCGGCCCCGCGCTCGACAAGAAGATGGACGTGATGCCCTACCTGACCAACGCCACGGAAGGGTCGATCCTGTTTATCGATGAGATTCACCGGCTTCCCAAGACGGTTGAAGAATTCATCTATCCCGTGATGGAAGACTTTCGTGTCGATGTGGTGCTAGGAGAAGGGATCGCGGCTCGTACGATCAACCTTCCCCTCAAGAAGTTCACCATCATCGGCGCAACCACGCGCAGCGGCATGCTCTCCGCCCCGCTTCGCGACCGCTTCCACATGCACGAGCATCTCGAATTCTACGACGTGGAAGACTTGGCGAAGATTGTCGCCATCAATGCCGCGAAACTCCACACGACCATTACGCCCGAAGCCGCTCTGGAGCTCGCCAGTCGAAGCCGAGGAACGCCCCGACTGGCCAATGCCCGTCTGCGCTGGGTCCGCGATTACGCGACCGCGCGCGCGGACGGTCAGATCGTACAGTCGATCGCCCGGGATGCGCTGGATATGCAGGGGATCGACATGGAGGGGATGGACAAACAGGATCGCCGATATCTAGAAACCCTGATTCATGTTTTTCAAGGAGGGCCCACCGGCGCGGAGGCACTCGCGGCGACAATGAACCTGGCGGTCGACACCTTAACCGACGAGGTGGAACCCTACCTGCTCCGCCGCCACTTCATCGTGCGAACCCCTCGAGGCCGACGAGCCACGGCGGCGGCGTACAAGCACCTCGACCTGCCCGAGCCATTGCTCGACCCCGACTCGGAGATCTTCACGCTCGACCAGCAACGCAGGCTATTCAACTAGGTCCCGACGGTCGAGCAAGGCTTTCAACCCGCCCTCGCCAGGCCAAGGGCGAGACGCTCGACCGACGCGGTCGCGCACGGCCACCCACGCCGGCAAGTCAGGCGGCGGGACGATCACGAGGTAATCGAAATCGCGCTCATCAATCGACTGGAGCGTGGAATAGAGCTCGGCTTCCGCCTCGCGCGGAGTTGCGAGCACGATGCGCTCCATGGGGGGCGTTTCCCGGTTGTCGAACATACGTTCCGCTTCCGCGGAGACCGAGCCTAAAACCAACAACGCCCATCGACCTTGCCACACTCGAGGCGGCTTGAAACCCTCCGCGTTTCTATCGACGCGAAAGGTCGGCGTTCTCGGGGCATAGTGGACGCTCAAGAGTCCCGGGCTCTTCAGTGGGCCGGCATGCTCTCCCGCCGTCTCTCCCACACCGGTCGTGGACAAAACCTCAGGGCCCAGGCATGCGTTGAGTTGTTCATTTGTAATAGTGCCGGGGCGTAGGAGAACAGGGGGTTGAGTCGTCAGGTCCACCACGGTCGACTCGATCCCCACACACGTTTTACCACTATCGAGAATCAGGTCGACCTTACCTGCGAGATCCTTCGAGACGTGCCAGGCTTCGGTGGGAGAAATGCCAGTGGATCGATTCGCGCTGGGGGCGGCGATGGGCCGGCCGGTCAGCTCGATGAGGGTCCGGGCGACGTGGGTGGCTGGAACTCGAATCCCTACCGTTTGCTGCCCCGCTGAGACGGCGGAAGTCACGAGTGAGGAGCGAGGCAAAACCAACGTGAGTGGCCCAGGCCAGAACTGGGCCGCCAGCCGCTCGGCCTGTGCGGGCCACCCGGAAACGCAGGTTCGTGCATGTTCGAGCGAATGAGCATGAACGATCAAGGGGTTAGTGGCGGGCCTGCCCTTGGCCTCGTAGATGCGAGCCACGGCCGCGGGATTCGTGGCGTCCGCCCCCAGGCCATAGACCGTCTCGGCCGCGAAGGCGACGAGCCCCCCTTCCCGGAGGATCCTCGCCGCTTCGGCAAGAACCTCCAGGTCCGGGCTGTCCTCTCGGAGGGAGATGACGCGAGTAGGTTGAGACACGTCAAAGCCCTGGCATTGCATTAATCGATCGACTTACGCGCGGAAGGACTCGGTTCGCCCTCGGCACATCGAGCTTCATATTCCTTCCGAAGCGCTTCGTAGCTTGCGTCTCGGTGATCGTAGAGGCGACGTAGCGGGCGTGGCTGATGCCGGGCCAGACTATAGGCGGTTAACAAGGGGAGTGCGATGGTGCTATCGGTATAGCAAGTGACCGAGTCGGGCAGGCGATCCGGGTCGACCTTGCCCCACGTCATCGCTTCGCTGGCCGTCGCGCCGGAAAGTCCTCCGGTGTCGGGCCGGGCGTCGGTGATTTGCAGGAAATAGTCGTGGCCGCTCTCCGCCAATCCCAGCACTTCCTGAATCTGAGGCTCAGTCTGGAGGATAAAATTCTTGGGACTTCCTCCACCCAAGATCAGTACCGCGGATTTCCCGCCATTGCGCTTGGCCTGGTAAACGATAGCAGCAGTCTCATTCACGTCGCGCAAGGGGTCAAGCTGGAGCTTCCCCCCTTGAAGTGCCAGCGCGGCGACGTTCATTCCGATCGAGCTATCGCCTGGGCTGGAGGTGTAAATCGGAACGCCCGCTTCAAACGCGGCGGCGAGCAAACTGTTGGCGGAACGACCCAGGGCCTCCGCGCGTCCGTGCAAGTACCGTCCCACCTCATAATGGAACTCGGCGGTCCCCATGCTTCTGGCGAACACCTGGTCCTGAATGAGCTCGCGATAGAACGCATCGGTATCGAGCAATGTTCCGTATTCGAACACGATATCATAGATACGGATAATATCATTCTGCCGAAGCTGAAAGTCGTCCAGGTTCGGACGGCTCTGATGCAACGGAAGGTCGAGCGCGTAGTGGGTGTCGTGGTAGAGGTTAGCCCCGGTAGAGACGATCCAATCGACGAAGCCGGCTCGGACGAGTGGGATCAGGCAGCTCATGCCAAGCCCCGCCGGGGTGAGCGCCCCGGAGATCGTCAGGCCGACCGTGCAGTCTGGCTCGAGCATCTTGCGGGTAAAGACCTGGCAGACCTCACGCAACCGACCCGCATTGTAACTCAGGAAGGCCTGGTCGATCAGGTCCGCGGCCAGAACCTCGCCATTCACGGCGGGAGGAGCGATTCTGTGCTGACTGACCTGTTGGAGCACGTTCAGGGGTTGGTCTTGAGCCGTCATCGTCGTTGGACCTTTCTCTCGTCTCTCTCTAACGAACCCTATGGACTGGGTGGTCAGGGCAGAAGAATCGCGGAAGCAACCACGGTCGTCCAGTGTCCGCCCTTATGCCCAACGGCCGAGGCGGTCACTTCGCTCGAGTCGGCGATGACATCGGCGATCTTCCAGATCTCGCGCTTCTCGTCCCAGGAGCTGTTCGGGTCGAATTCCACTCCGAGGACCGTCGCGAGCATTTCGGCGGCCAGATCCTCCGCGTACTCGGCGGAGACTTTCCCGGTCTGCCCGTACGAATGGTGTTCGGACAGATATCCGAACGTTGATCGGTCGCGAGGGATCGCAACACCGACGCTCGCGGCCACGAGCCGGTTGGGTTCGGCCGTCGCGCTTTCGCTCATGACACAATGAACGATCTGCCCGGGTTGAAGGTGCGTCAGCCCTTCCTCAATCGAAACCACCTCGCAATTCGGCGGGAAGATACTCGACACCCGAACCAGGTTGTAACAAGCGATCTTGGCATCCCGCAGCGCCAGCTCGAAGCTCGTCAGTTTCTCGCGGTGAGTCCCCACGCCTTTGGTGAAGAACAGCTTCTTGGGTACGTACATCGTTTTCGCTGACACCCCCTGACCGGCGACCTACCTTTGGAAATAGCCGGTGCAAAGTTCTCTCGCGCCCCACCGGCCGCAACGTCACGACCGGACCGATTGAAAAGAATACGTGGCCAAGGTAAGGCATTCTCGCCCTAGCATCAAGTCCAGCAGCGCGCGAGCGCGAGCCTTGGCCAGACGTTCGCCCAACCTTGGAGATTTCAACGTCCCCGCCACCACATTCGCACGCCCAGCAAAGTCTCGACAAACCTCCCAAAAGCGCTCGTTTGCTCGACGTGTGGATCCCCATCGAAGGCCATCTCGATTATCGGTAACGAGCAAGGACCGACAACCGGTTAATCGTGCCTGTGCCATCACGGTTCTTTCCCACTCAGAGTCGGTGCAATGGAGGCGAATCCGCCAACACAATCTATACAAACAAAAACATCCCTGCAATCCACGCAGCCGCTCGCTCGGCTCTGCCTCAATCAGGTTCGACCACGTCTTTGCCCAGGCCGGTCCACTCAGATTCTGCCTCAGCTTCTGGTACGCCTAAATCTTCGCCGCGATTCCCGCTTGCGTCACAAGCCCCACCTTCGGCTGCTTTCACCCATTTTAGGATTCGCGTGCCCGTTATCGAGTGTCGGTCACTCGCTCCGCGCTCCCCTGATGGTCACGCTCCGGAGACGTCAGCGTGAGCGCACCGGAGGTGTATCTGGCGAGGGGCTTCGTCATCGTGGCGCAGGCCGCTTCCCTCTCTCACACGTCGGCTGAGTCCGAGAAGCCGACGCTCGAGCGTACGAGCCTGGGGCGAGTTCGCACGATCCCGAGGCGCCCGCGTCCTCCTTCGTCGATCGCGCACGGAACCGCATCGTGTGTGACCGAGAATGGGAAGCAAAGTCACTCTCCCGCCATTGAGATTCGAGATAACATGACGTATCGACACACCTGCGAGCCTTGTGAGACACCGACTCGGTGCGTGGCCCAAGAACCAAGGCCGGTAAATCGCTCGGAAATTTCGGCGATTCATTCGAATTTTCGAGCGGTCTCAATCGCGGTGACGATGGATACTCGCTTGAGCCAACTCAAGCGCACGGGCGCTTGCTCGAATCCAAAGCAGAGTTGAGAATCCTCGATAAAAACCAGCAAACACAAATTCACGAATTCTGTGTTAATGGATATAAAATCTTTCGCACATTATGCTTCTTCAATTCGTCCTCATCTTTTTAGTCACATAGAAGCCGGCATTCACCTACCGATTTATCGGGGTTTTCGGCGGAAATCACACGGAAGCGTTGCATCTTCGTCTTCCCGCTCCTGATATATTTCGCTATGTAATGACAGATGAGGCCGGTGGGATGGTATCGGCCCCCCAGACAAACCTACCTTAGATGCGAGGGTTCGAAGAGATGGCGGTGAAGAAGAAAACGACAACCAAGCAAGCCAGCACCACGGCCTCGGCTGCGAAGGCCGCTCCGAAGAAGGCCGCGGCGGCGAAGACCGCCGCACCCAAGGCCGCGGCGGCTGCCAAGAAGGCAACCACTCCCAAGGCCTCCTCGCCCAAGAAGCATACGCCTGCTCCCAAGGCTGCCGCCGCGAAGAAGGCAGCACCCGCTCCCAAGGCCACTGCCGCCAAGGCCAAGGCTGCGACTCCGGCACCGGCTCCAAAGAAGCCCGCGGCCAAAAAGGTCGCCGCCATCAAACTCACGGATCGTCAGCTCGATCTGCTCCGTCTCGTGCATGGAACCAAGGAAGCAGGTTACCTCGCCGATAAGAAGGCGGAGGCAAAGTCACTCGAATCTCTCGCGACCAAGAAGCTGATCAAGAAGGGGGCAAAGGATAAGGCCAGCGGACACATCCGTTACCATGTCTCCAAGGCTGGTGAGAAGCACATCGACTCCTCGACCCCATCCGCCTGAGTCCTGGTGGAGTACCCGATCAGAGATCTCAGGTCTCCGCTGACGGAAATTGCTTCATCACCTCCCGGATGGTCCCGCCCACTCTTTCCTTGATCCAACACGAGGGGCGGCGACCCGGGAAAATTACCCCCGGGTTCTCGGGAGAATTCAGACACTTCTATTTTTTATATCTGAATTTTTCTATTTTCGATCCTCCCACCTCTCCGTTCAGGATGGGTTTCAAACCAGGCCCTCTCGATTCCAATCCAATGGAACCGAAAGGGCCTGTTCGTGCGCTCCTTACTTATCGAATTGAGACACTGAGGATCGGACACTGGAAGGGAAGGAGGTCGCTGGAGAGGAGTGGGGATTCACTTTCGCTAAGCAACAGGTTGGCCTCACGCATCGTTCGGCTCGGGATCGTCGTAGAGCGAGACGCAATCGACCAGGCGCGCGGCGTCTCCGTCATGCACGGCGATCTGCGCACCGGCCCAGAGGCTGCCACCGGCGAACTCACCATTCTTGTTGACACAGTAGAATTTGACCTGGAAGTTTGGTCTTTGCTTCGCGTCGCGCAGCCTCGGGTTTCGATTCGTCGCGACGATCCGCTTGCAGGCTTCGATTACCGCGTCCTTGGGGGACAGCCCTCTGCGCATCGCTTCGACGATGGTATGGCTCGAGAGATTCAAGAGGTTCGCTTCGCCTCGTCCCGTCGAGCCGGCCGATCCGACCTCGTTATCAAGGAAGAGGCCCGCGCCCAAGATCGGCGAGTCTCCCACTCGTCCGGGGATCTTGTAAAAGAGCCCGGAGGTCGTGGTAACACATCCGAGGTTTCCATGGGTGTCGAGCACGGAGCAATGAAGCGTGCCATGCTCGCGGATCCCGAAGAATTTGCGGACTGCCGGGGAGAGCTCGGAGTTGGGGGGAGCGATCCAGTCGCTCACCTTTCCATTCGTCTCCTTCCAGTGAAGCCAGATCTCCCTGGCTTCGTCGGTCAGAAGATTCACTTCGGGAATCCCATGGGCACGCGCGAATTTCAACGCCCCTTCGCCCACGAGCAAGCAGTGGTCCGTTCGCTTCATCACGAGTCGGGCCACCGCGGCCGGATGCATGATGTTCCGTAGCGAGGCCACCGATCCTCCGCCGTGCGTGGGGCCGTGCATCACGGCGGCGTCGAGCTCAACGACCCCTTCCTCGTTCGGGATCCCACCATAGCCCACGGTATGGTCTTCGGGGTCGGCCTCGACGATGGCGACCCCCTCGATGGCGGCGTCAAGCGGGTCGGCTCCGGCCTTGATGCGTTCCATTGCCTTCTCGACCGTCTTCAGACCATTGGCGCTGGCCACCACAATCGGTCGCTTCGCGCCAACGGGTCGAGGGGGAGCGGCTCCCAGGAGCGTCGTACCGAGGCTTGCCGCCGCGCTCACTGACATGAAGTGACGGCGATTGAGAGAGTCGGACATGAGGTTACCTCTGAGTGAGATCGGTTCGATTCATCCTTGCCAATCGATCGCGTCCATCATACGTAAGGGCCCCAAGGCGCCGCCACGCGCGTCAGACGAGCAAGAAACTCGCCGGGTTCCTCTTCATTACTCTCTTGATGCGGGACTTGCTCTTGGCGGCCTTTCGACTTCGGATTAAGATGCCCGCCGCGCCAGGATCGCGGGCCACGTCACTTCGCGTTCAACGCCCCAAGCGATCGCTTGATCGACTCGGCTCCTGGAAGTTTCCCTGGTTACGTCTCAATTCGGTTTCGCGACCATTGCAATAAGGCGGAACGGTCATGGATGGCACGTTACCGACAGGGCGACACTTGCCCCTCTCTGTCCTGCTCGCGTTCTCGCTGGCGGCTTCCTGCCTCGTGGGATGCTCCGGATTTCATGGAACAACAGCCGCTTCGTTCTTGCGCAAGGTTCGCGAAGATCCCGATCCGAACACGCGATACATCGCATATCATAAGCTTGCCTCGCCCCTCTGCTACGAAGACGAAGCCCAGATCAAGGAAGCGGTCACCACGCTCGTCAATAAGCTCGAGCATGGGAGTGAACCCGTCGCCACGCGTGCGGTGATTTGCAAAACGCTGGGCGAGCTACGCGATCCGGCGGCTCGCGATGCCCTGCTCAAGTGCGTGTCTGATTCGGAAGGAATGATCCGTGCCCAGGCCTGCCGATCGCTTGGACTGGTCGGAAAGCCCGAGGACGCGACCACGCTGGCCCGAATCATGAATGTTGATACGTTGGAAGACTGCCGAATCGCCGCGATCGAGGGACTGGGCTCGCTCCGCTCAAAGGATCCGAGGATTCTGAGCGTGCTCGTCGAAGGAATGGAACACAACGACCCCGCCATTCGTCTCGCCTCGCTGAATGCCTTGCGAGCCACCACCGACCAAGACCTTGGCGTCGAGGCCGGCCCCTGGCGCAAAGAAATCGAGCGCATGACCGGAACCCTACCCACAACTCAGCCCAGCCCGCCAGCGAACAACGGCCCCAGCGCGGCCTTCACCACGCCCGCTCCACCAACACTCCCACCCGCCCTGCCATAGCAGGGCGGGCGGGAGCTCGTCCTCATTGACCGGGAATGACAAATTCGCCCGCCATGATGCCTTTGAAGTCGAATCATCGACTCAAGCCAGCCCCAAACCCCGTCCAGCGCCCGAAGCCGGTCACCCCACAGGTTAAGGACCGCGACTCGAATCGACGCACCAAGTCGACCGAGTCGCATCAAGCGGGCATGGCCGGAACACACCGCCTCGTGCAATAATGTAAACCTCTGATGGTCAGGCGAACCTGAACTCCCCGCGCGGTGTCGCTGGAGGGAGGTTTGCCTTCGACCTTCTTCCGACTCCAGACCAAGCCAGGATCAATACCCCCGCGCGGCGAGCAATCGATGGATACGCATACATTAGGACTTCTAGAGTTCGACAAGGTCCGCGCCCTTGTCGCGAAGCGAGCGGCCTGCTCACTCGGTAAAGAGCGTGCCTGGCGAATGGAGCCAACGTGCGACCCGAGCGCGGTCCGTGATCGGCAGACACTCACAACCGAGATGAGGGACGCGCTGTTAAGCGGCTTGATGCCCCCATTCGGAGGGTTGCACGACATTCGCCCACAGGTCCGGCGCGCACAGACCGGAGCGACTCTCGAGGCCGAAGAGCTCGCGGCGACGGTCGAGACGCTCCGGGCGATCGGCAACCTCGACCAGTGGCTCGGGCGCATCGCGGAGGAGTTCCCACGCCTTGGCTCGCTCAAACAAGAGATCGGCGAGTTCTTCGGTGTGATCAACGCGATCGAAGGGTGCCTTGATAGCCGAGGTAATGTCCTCGATACCGCCAGCCGAAAACTTTCAGCCCTTCGCCGAGAGATCGGTCAGATCGAAGATCGGATTCAGGAAACCCTGAAACGGATGCTCCGATCAAATGAAATCAAACGCATCCTCCGATATCCCAACTTCACGATGGTCGGCCATCATTACGTACTCCCGATCGCCAAGGAGTACCGGGGCGAAATCCAAGGGTCAGTCCACCGCACCAGCGCGAGTAACGAGACGCTTTACATCGAGCCCCAGGCGATCGCCGAGCATTCGGCCCAACTTTCCTTCGTTCGGGCGCGTGAATCAAAGGAGATCCGACGCATCCTGCGATGGCTGAGCGCCCAGGTCGGCGAGGTCTCCGGCCCCCTCCTGACCAGTCTCGAAACCCTCGGCGAGCTCGATGTCATTCACGCGCGAGGTCGTTATAGTCTCGACGGCCGGATGACCGCCCCAGACCTCAACGAGACGGGAAAGCTTGCCCTCCGAGGCGCGCGGCATCCTCTCCTCGAGTCGTTCTTCCAGGGTGAAGTCATCCCCACTCGTCATCTCGAGCCGACCTCGGAACCCCTACCGTCCACATCCGAACCAGACGAGCCACCTCCTCCTTCCGCACCTCCCCCCTCCAACGCGGAGCCTCGCCAGGTCATTCCGATCGACGTTCATCTCGGACTTTCCTTTACGATGCTCGTCGTCACCGGTCCAAACACCGGGGGTAAAACCGTCGCCTTGAAAACCGTGGGGTTGCTCGCCGTCATGGCCCAGGCCGGCTTGCACATCCCCGCGCACCAGGGATCGCAACTGCCGATCTTCGACCAGGTCCTGGCGGATATCGGCGACGAACAGAGTCTCGAACAATCGCTCTCGACCTTCTCCTCCCATGTCCGCCGGGTCTCTGAGATTTTGAAACGAGCGACCTCGCAATCCCTGATACTTCTCGATGAGATGGGAGCCGGAACCGACCCCGCCGAAGGGGCCGCGCTAGGGCGAGCGATCCTGGACGAAATCGACAGCATCGGCTCCCGAGCCATCGTCACCACTCACCTCGGCGATCTCAAGACATACGCATTTTCCAACCCAAGGGCGGAGAACGCCGCCGTTGAGTTCGACCTCGAGACGCTACGACCCCGTTACCGCCTGCACATCGGCGACATCGGCCAGTCCAATGCGCTCGAGATCGCTCGCAGACTCAACCTGCCTGAACACATCGTCGCCCGCTCCGCGAACTACCTGGCCAAGAATCGCGGGGAAGACATGCCCGAACTCGCGATTCTCCAGAAACTCAGACGCGACGCGGAGGAGGCTCGACAGGCCGCGCTCACCGCCCAGTCGGAAGCGGAGCGGAGCCGAGAGGCCTTGAACCAGCGCCTCGCCGATCTCCAGCGCCAGTCTGAGAACGAGGCCCAGATTGAGCTCGCCCGAGCCCACCTTCAACCAGGCGACCGGGTCGTCATCCCTCGATTCGGATACGACCGTCCGGGGCGAGTTGTAAAAATCGACCAGCGCAAGCGAACCGCGGTGGTCGCCATCGGCCAGATGCAGTGGGACGTAACCATCGCCGAGTTGATCCCACAGACCTTGCGGACGCCCGAGCCCGCCTCCAAGACGAAAGCCAAGTCGAGCTCAAACCGGTCCGGTCTCCGTCTCGAAGATTTTCCCGAAGGCTCAGGCCGTTCCTGATCGATCACAATCCACAATTTCGCGAACAAACAAAGTATTAATCGTGGATTGCTTTCGGATCGTAACGGCCCAGCCTCCGTTCAAGTGGGATACGACGCCCCGAGGTTCGGCCTGATTCGGTGTCATCCTCGATCAAGCAACCGTGGGAGTCTTCAGAAAGAGAACCCCCATCGGCGGAATCCGCAGGCTCAACTGGTAGGGACGCCCAGCGTAAGGCTCTTGCCTGGCCCACACGCCCCCTTCGTTCCCGACGTTCGAGCCTCCGTACGTTTGAGCATCAGTGTTGAGGATCTCGCGATAGAACCCGCCGTGCGGGACACCAATTCGGTAGTCCTCTCGCACCACCGGCGTGAAGTTGCAGACCACGACGATCGACTGGTTCGGATCTTTTCCGCGCCGGAGGAAGGCCAGGACGCTGTTTTCCCAGTCGTGGAGCTCGAGCCACTCGAACCCCTGCCAGTCGAAGTCGACCTCGTGGAGCGCGGGCTCCGCGCGGTAGACCGTGTTCAGATCACTGACCAGGTTCTTGATCCCCTGGTGATCGGGCCATTGGAGCAAATGCCAGTCGAGACTCTGGTCGTGGCTCCACTCACGCCACTGGGCGATCTCGTCCCCCATGAAGAGGAGTTTCTTGCCGGGGTGTCCAAACATGTATCCATAAAGAAGCCTAAGATTGGCGAACTTCTGCCAGAGGTCTCCAGGCATTTTGTCCAGGAGCGACTTCTTGCCGTGAACCACCTCGTCGTGCGAGAGCGGCAGCATGAAGTTCTCGTTGAACGCATAGATCATGCTGAACGTGAGCGCCCCATGCTCATACTTACGATAAACAGGGTCTTTCGACATATACGCAAGCGTATCGTTCATCCAACCCATGTTCCACTTCAGGCTGAAGCCGAGCCCTCCGAGGTAGGTGGGACGAGAGACCCCCGACCAGCTTGTTGATTCCTCGGCGATGGTCAAAATGCCGGGATGTTCGGCGTGGCAGAGTTCGTTGAATCGCTTGAGGAAGTCGATCGCCTCAAGGTTTTCATTGCCGCCATGAATGTTGGGAACCCACTCGCCCGGCTCGCGGGAGTAGTCGAGATAGAGCATGGATGCCACGGCATCCACACGAAACCCGTCGATGTGATATCGCTCGAGCCAGAAGAGGGCATTGCCGAACAGGAAGTTGCGGACTTCGGGCCGGCCGTAATTGAAAATCTTGGTTCCCCAGTCGCGATGTTCACCTAACCGGGGGTCGGCATGTTCGAACAGGTGGGTACCGTCGAAGTAGCCGAGCCCGTGAACGTCGCGGGGGAAGTGGGCTGGCACCCAGTCGAGGATGACTCCAAACCCATTCTGGTGGAGCGTATCGACGAAGTAGGCAAAGTCATCGGGCGTCCCGAAACGCGCGGTGGGGGCGAAGTAGCCAACAGGCTGATAGCCCCAACTTCCGTCAAAGGGGTGCTCGTTGATGGGGAGAAGCTCGACGTGGGTGAAGTGGGTTTCTTTGAGGTAATCGACCAGTTGATCCGCCAACTCTCGATAGGTAAGAAACCGGTTTCCCTCTTCCGCTTTCCGACGCCAGGAACCGAGGTGAACCTCGTAGATCGACAGAGGACGGTCGAGTCCCTGGTTGGTTCTTCGATTACGCAGCCACTCCTCGTCATTCCATTCAAACTGGGACAGGTCCCACACGACCGACGCGGTATCGGGCCTCATCTCGGCGTAGAACCCATAAGGGTCGGTCTTCTTGACCAGGTATCCCTGGAACCGGCTCTTGATCTCGAACTTGTAGACCTCTCCCTGGGTCAGGTCGGGGACGAAGAGTTCCCAGATACCGGTCTGCCCGCGCGTACGCATGGGATGGCGCCTGCCGTCCCAATGGTTGAAGTTCCCGATCACGCTGACCCGTTCGGCATTCGGCGCCCAGACCGCGAAGTGGACCCCTTTGAAATTCTCGTGTTCTCGCAAGTGAGCCCCGAGACGTTCAAAATTCCGATAATGCGTCCCTTCACCAAAGAGGTGGAGGTCGAAGTCGGTAAGCACCGTGCCAAACTGGTAGGGGTCAACAAATTCCCAACCGTGGCCTTCGAGGTTCTCAACCGCGAGTCGGTAGGGAAAGGAGTCGGTCTGACTCGGGAATCGGCATACGTAGAATCCATCGGGATGGATCCGTTCCATCGACACACGGACTCCCGGCTCGCCCGCCGATAAATCCACCACCCACGCCCGAGTCGCTTCCGGCAGGAAGGCCCGGATCACCCGCCCCGTTCGGCTCTCTTCGACCAGCTCGTGTTGCCCAAGGACGACGAACGGATCCCAGTGGCTCGCCTGAATGATCCGATTCAAATCCTCTGCTGGCGTGCCCGATGCCTGCGCGCTCTTCACGACCATGCTCGAGAGCTCACTTCTGTTTTGCGGTCAGATGGTTGAGAAGGGTCCTGTACCCCAAACCTTAGCGGTGTGGGCATTCCCGTGCAACCGCCATGCCGCGAACCGATCACTTCTTCGGACCGAGTGCCTGATCACGCTTCAACTTAACGCCCCAAGAATCCAAATACCGTCTCTCGCGCCCCTCCAAGGGCACCGCGACGGATCCCTGACGGTTCTTCTCTGGTCTGATTCAATAACCGATGGATCGAATCCTTGACATCAAGCCAGTGAAAATCGACTCGACTCGACGCAACGCAAGCTAGCCACTGGCTCGGGCGGTACAAAGCGAATCCGATCAGGAGCTCGACGAGGCGACAGGTGTCACGAACCTTGCCCTGGGCTCCGCCGGGATCTCGACGTCGGCGACCAGCGGCAGGTGGTCGGAGCCGAAGTCGGGCCCCACCCAGCAACGACGGAAGTGGCAATGAGGGGTTGAGAACAGGTGGTCGATCCGGAACCAAGGGGCCGAGGAAGGTCGCGTGTAACCGAATCCGAATCCGGCTTCCTCGAAGCCAAACCGATAAAAGGATCGGAGCATCGCCATGCTCAAGTTATCCGTGGGCATGTTGAGGTCTCCGCCGACCACCACGGGATAATCTCCCATCTCCCGCAGGCTCGCCACCACCCGGCCCAGTTCCATGCGCCACCATTCCACATGCTGGGTGAGCCCTTCCGGTTGCCCTTCGAACAACCGGTAAAACCCAGGCCTGATCGTGGGCAAATGCACCGAGGCGAATCCCACCTCGGTCCCGCTCGGCATCCGAACCCTGATCCGATGCAAGTGCGCGGAGTAGCGCTGATCGGTCGTCGATTGATCCTGGAGCGGGGTGTAATCCTCGACGATCGGAAACCGGCTCACGAGACTGAACGATCGGTCGTGAAACCAACCTCGGCTATTAAAGTAAACGCGCATCGCCGGGGTTAAATTCGCAACCTCCTGAATCAGGATCAGGTCCACTCGTTCCTTTTCAATCCACTTCTTGAAAGTTTGTTCATTGAATTCAGTGGAACCGATGTTGTAAGTCACCACGCGCAGGCGATCGGCCTTGTCCGAAGCCGGTCGGCCCCAGATCTGGCGAAGTGGGATGTTGAATCCCATGCAAGGGCCGAGCACCACCAGGGCCACGGTGCCTTGAAGAATCCAGTGCGTCGGCTTTCGAACCAAGCCGCTGGCCAACGCGAGCAAAACCAGGGGAACGAGCCAGAGCCAGCGAGGGATAAACAAAAGAACCGATACCCCCCACCACGCCTCTCCCACCCAGTTGACGAGGCCCAGAAAGCTCAGGATCATTGCGGCGTAAAGCCAGGTCGCCACAACGATCCAGCGACCTCGCCGATGGGTGAGCACCTTCCAATCGTGCCCCGTCAGGACAACCTCATCAGGCGCGGGCCTTCCACATTCAGAACAATTGGTGAGGTCTGCGTGAGCCGCGTTGGGGGTTCCGCATTGAAGGCATCTCCAGAACCATTCGGATTTCTCGGTCTGTGCTGGCGAGCTCATCATTGGTCCTTAACCGGCACTGGTTTTCCGTGACGCCAGCGTTCCTCCCGGGAGGTTGCTCCCTTCGTACCGCTTCGTCTCTCGGCCATCCCCTCGCCCCTTTTCAGTCTCGCCTCGCTCAAGATTCGCGAGCTTCAAGCAAACGCGTGGGCGATGACAAGATTGAGGGGTTGCACCGGGAGATTGGATGGGCCAGACGCACCGCGAAGGGAGGATCGTCCCACATTGTGCAAGCATATCTGTTGGATATACAAAGATTTACATTGATTCCTAAAATCGGAGGTCGCTAGATCTTTTGGGACCATCGAGTGTCCAGCGGGAGAGAATTGCCGTATTATACGCAGAGAACCACGCTCGAAGGAAAGTGAACGGGTCTCTACCCCCGCAAGACCGGCGGTCGCACTCGAGGCAGGTGCGGACCGTGAGCGCAGAGCGTGTCGACCATGAACTCAGAGGAGTTACGGCCGATGAGCGCGGTCCTGATCGTCGACGATAGCCCGGCGGATCGGGCCTTGTTCCGAATACTCCTCAGCCGAGCGGGCCACACCGTCCATGAGGTGGCTCGAGGTGGAGAGACGATTGCGAAGGCGCGAGAGATCAGGCCTCACGCGATCGTGCTCGACGTGAACCTGCCTGATACCGATGGTCACTCGGTTTGCCGTGCCATCCGTGGCGACAGTGAACTCTCCAGCATTCCCGTGCTCATGCTGACCGTCAGGGACAACGATCAGGATGTCTTGACCGGACTCAACGCGGGCGCGGACGACTACGTGACGAAAGACTCTCCCGGTGAGATCTTCCTGGCACGGATCAGTCGCCTCATCCGTTACCGCCAAATGGCCACCCTGGCCGCCATGAATGAACACCTCGTTCAGGTGGGTCGCCTCATGGCTGGGATCGTTCACGAGATTCGAGGTCCGCTCTCGGTCATTCGCGGCAGTGCCGAGCTTATGAAGTATCAGCTCACGCCTGATGATCCTCACTTGCAATGGCTGGAGCCCATCCTACGAAACGCCCAGGTCCTTCAGGTTCGGCTCGAGCATCTGATGGCGACGGTCCGCGGCGGCCCCTCCATGATGGAGTTGGCGGAAGTCCCGGTCCTGGTTCGAGAATCGGCGGAGCTCTTCCTGAAGGGGACCAACCCGCGTGGCCACCAGGTCGGGGTGGAGACAATCATCCCGGAGAAGGTTCCCCATGTACGCGTTGACGCGGGCCGGCTCCTTCAGGTCTTCCTGAACCTGCTCGGAAACGCCTATGAGGCCATCCTCAGTTCCGAGCGGGGAGGCCAGATCGTCATCCGGGTCTCCCTTGAAGATGAAGACGAAAGCAAATGGGTCAAAGTCGACTTCGGTGACGATGGACCCGGCATCCCCGAACCGATCCTGCTTCGGATCTTCGAACCGTTCTTCACGACCAAGGAGGCGGGGAGTGGGTATGGACTCTATCTCGCCTCGGAAATCGTGAAGGAACAAGGGGGTCGGCTTCAAGCTTCCAACCTCCCAGGAGGGGGAGCCTGCTTTTCCGTTTGGCTTCCTCAAGCGTAGCAGGCGCAGAATCCATGGATTGATCGAGCCCGGGGACTCCGCACTCAAATAAGGGGGGAGAGCCCTGGTTCCGCTGTCCCCTTATGCTTGATCGCCTTGATGGGATGGACGCCCGCACCAGATTACGGAACGCGATCGAAACCAAGCTCGAACGAGTTGAGTCCCCCGGTTCGAGACCAGCTAGAGGCGACCGATGCCCAACCCGTCGCGACGTCCCGTGTCTTCTCGGTCGCATCACGCCATCCTCCTGGTCGTCCCTTGCACGCTCTGGGTCGCGTTCGTCGCCGGAGTCTACCTATGGGTTGGGGGAACGCGAGCCACGTTTATCGCGGTGTTGAGCGGTTTGATCCTCCTCAATGCGCAGGTCGTACAGCTCCTGATCGAGCGAAAACGCTGGCAGTCCTCGATTCGAAGGCTGGCGAGTGAGCTCACGTCGATCGCGGACGACCCTGTGCGTCCCTTGAAGGTCACCCCCGCGCCCGACCTCATCGAGCTTGTTCGAGCGGTCCGTGCTCTACGACGCGCATGGACGCACTCCGATCCCCCCTCGTCGCTCACTTTACCCATGAACACAGGCGAGTTTAACTCCCTGAACTTCAACGACTCCTTGACGCGAAGCGCACTTCTTGCCTCGATTACCAATTCAAGCGATAACCTGGATGTCTCACGCTCGGGAGACTTCTCCACGACCGAGATGGTCTGCCGACTCGACTCCCGCACCTTTCACTGGCTCGAATCGAGCCCGGCGGAGCAGGAGTTCCTGGGCTGGAACATTGAAGAACTCCGCCAGATGTCCTTCCTGGAGATCGTTCACCCAGATGACTACGTCCGGGTCAGAGACGAGTTGAGGAGCTCACTGACCAAGGGCGAAACCCATGGGTTGGTGCTTCGAATACGAACCGCGCGTGCCAAGAAGGCCATCGAGTTGAACGTCGGGGTGCGATATGGCCCAGACTTGAACATATCGCATCTTCGCTGTCATATCACCGACGTCACCGAGAAGCTTCGGGCCGAACGTGAATTGCTGCTCAGAACGCGCGAGCTGACGCGACTGAACGAGCAGCTTCGCGAGATCAACCGCGAGCTCGAGGACTTGAAGGACCGCTACTCCGACCTTTATCACAATGCCCCCGCCATGTATTTCAGCCTGGACGAGCAGGGGAGGGTGCTCGACTGCAATGACACCCTTCTGCTCTCGCTCGGATTTCCGCGTGAACGGTTGATCGGCCAGTCGTACGAACGGTTACTCCCGCGCTGGAGGCGAGCGTTCTTCGTCGGCCGGTTCGCCGAATTCTTGAAGAAAGGTAAGATTGAACTGGAAAGCCAGTGGATCAACGCGCAAGGCGAAATGATCGACGTCTGGATCTCGGGGACCTGCGTGTGCGGGTCGGGTGGCAAGCTGCTTCACTCGCGCATCGTGGCGCAAGACATCACCGCCCGTCACATGCTCGAGGCCGAGCTGCGTGAGAAGAACGAACGGCTTGCCTCGACGATCGACGAGCTATCGCGCAAGAACAAGGAGATGGACGAGTTCGCCTACGTGGTTTCGCACGACCTGCAGGAGCCCATCCGAACGCTGATCGCCTTCTCCGACTTTCTAACCCGAGATTGCGGCGACCAACTCGACGCGACCGGGCAGGAATATGTCAGCTACCTGGTCGACGCCTCGCGCCGAATGCGATCCTTGATTCAAGAGCTCCTCGCGCTTTCTCGAGCGGGCAGGGTGACAGGGGAATTTACATCGGTTAACGTGGAGGAGTTGGTATCGCGTGTAAAGGCCGACCTTGGTGAGCTGATCCGTACCAAAGGAGCGGAAGTTCGGTTGGTGGGGCCCGACCCCTTGCCTACCATCTGGGGAGACCGAGATCGAATCGGGCAATTACTGGCGAACTTAATCGGCAACGGGCTCAAATACAACCAGAGTCCTACCCCTTGTGTGGAGGTGGGGGCGCGGGAGCTTCAACCCGATGGCTGGGTGACCCTGTTTGTTCGAGATAACGGCATAGGAGTCGACCCGCAGTTCCACACAAAAATTTTTCAACTGTTCCGTCGCCTCCATACCCGTGAGGAATATGAGGGAACGGGAGCCGGACTCGCGATCTGCACCAAGATCGTCCACGCTCATGGCGGACAAATCTGGATTGAAAGTCAGGCGAATCAAGGAGCGACGTTCTTCATCAAGCTTCGCCGACCCTCTTCCGAACTTAACACGAAGCCCACCGAATTGACTCATGCAAACTGATTTCCATATCCTTTTGATCGAGGACAGTTTGACCGATGTGAAGATCATCGAGCGAGCGCTTCGTGAAAGTCAGGTGGACCACCGGCTGACCGTGATTTCCGACGGTGGAAAGGCGATCGAGTATCTCACCAATCTCCAGTCAACCGACTGCGCGACCCCACTTGAGCCCGACCTGATCCTGCTCGACCTGAACCTTCCCGGAATCGATGGGAATCAGGTCCTGACCCGGATCAAGTCGGATCCCGACCTCCGCGTGATCCCCGTGGTCGTCCTGACCACCTCGCGGCACGAGGAAGATATTCTTCAGACCTATCAGTCCGGCGCGAACACGTACATTCAGAAACCTTCCGAGTATCCCCACTACCGCGACCTGGTCGTGGTGCTTCGCCAGTACTGGCATGACACGGCGATTCGAGCCATCCGATCTCGCGCGAAGGGTTGAAATTCGAACCGCCGTCCAGGTCGCGTCGAACGTGGCCCAACTCGGTCAGATCGTTGTGAGGAAGTACCCGTTCACACCGATGCCGATCGCGTAGGGATACCCCGCCGTCCCTGCCGGGAAGTAGGAAGGGGACTCAAAGACGATGTTCTGCTCGGGCAAAGGAATCCAGGTGCTCAGCCTCGGGTTGAAATTCACCTGGAACAGCGGCTTGAACCCGTTGACTACAGGGGCGTAGAACGACCGGTTCTGACCGGGCAGCAAGGTGAAGTTGAAGGCTTGCCCCTGGCGATACGTCGAGGCCGAGACCGCGAACGTGACCGTCGTGTTCGTATTGTTCCAGAGACTCACCACGCCGTAATCCACGAACTCCGCGGGGAGCCCCAGTCGGATCAACCCTTGCCCGCCCAGCGGTGGCTGCACTGGCCCAGGGTTAGGTCGAGGAAACCTGCGCCGATGATGAGCGCGTAAGGCCGAAATCTCCGCCCTCTGATTCAAGAGTTGAGTGTGCACCGCGGCGCGTGCCTGGATCGCCTCTTCGCCCGGCGTGGGAGCACGAAAGGTTCCCGCCTCAGCCACGGCAACCTGTACCGGTTGGACACGCGAGGCCAGCGACCGAATCTCGGCGAACGCCGATAAGGTGTGGGCCGTCGGGACGCAACGCTCCTCCATCACTTCGGCGAAGGGCCGGCACGCTCGTTGTTTCTGGAGCTTCATTGACATCAACCTCGACTCTTTCGTTGCAACTCAAAGATCATCGAAGCGCAGGCCTCGACGCCACGCCCCAATCTGCCCAGACTCTACTTTCAACTATACCCGACGTAGTCCGCGCAGGCGGTCCACACTCGCCATTTCTTTCCTTTTCTATTGGTAATGACCTTGGTACCTACCTTCGATCTCGGCTTTCACGTGATAAGCTGGTCCACTGGCCGGCCAACCCGTTTTCGCATTACCACACAAACATTGTTCGATCTGCCCAGTGCGACCTCCAACCTATCGCGGTTTCTCATGAGGAGCTGTCCATGCTCTCGCTTCGCTCCATCCTGTTCTTGTTCCGTCCGGCCATGATCGCTGGCCTGGCTCTCGCAACGGGGGCCGTCACGCAAACAAGCTCAGCGCAACCGGCCGACAAGGACCAAGCCACGCCCTCGTCCGCACGAACCAATCAACGGCCCCTTGCCGCGCCTCGTCTGAAGGAAAAGCTGCTCTTGCCTGGCGAAACCTTCGTGGTAGAAGGGCGAGCCGCCTTCGTCATGCTGCCTGAACCAGCGCAGCGGTCCAGTCCCCAACCCTGGATCCTGTACGCGCCCACCCTTGCTGCTTATCCCGATATCCACGAGAAATGGATGCATGAGCAGTTTATCAAGGCTGGAATCGCCGTTGCGGGGATTGACATGGGCGAGGCGTACGGAAGCCCGGAGGGGACCGAAGGGCTCTCAGCCCTTTATCGAGAAATGACGGAGCATCGCGGCTTCGCCAAACGCCCTTGCCTTCTGGGTCGAAGCCGGGGTGGCCTGTGGGTGACGAGTTGGGCGGCGGCCAACCCGGAAAAGGTGGCGGGGATCGCCGGCATTTACCCCGTCTTCGACCTGCGCACCTATCCCGGACTCTCCAAGGCGGCCCCTGCGTACAAGCTTACCGCGAAGCAACTTGAAGCTCGGCTCAACGAGTTGAACCCCATCGAGCAGGTTCCTAAGTTGGCCGTGCAACGAATCCCCGCCTTTCTCATCCACGGCGACCAGGACAAGGTCGTCCCCTTGAAAGAGAACTCGCAAGAGTTCCTCGCCCGCTACCGCGCCAATAAAGCCGAGAAGGACGTAACCTTAGTCATCGCGACCGGCCAGGGGCACAACTACTGGGAAGGCTTCTTCCACTGTCAGGAGCTTGTTGATTTCGCCATCAAGCGAGCCTTGGCCTCGGTCGAGCACTGATCCGCGAGAGGGCCGATTCCACGTACGGTTCAGGACATCCTTAAACGCTGACAAATCGACTACTGGCTCCGATTTGGCGCACCAAACGAACGGGTCCGCACGGGAAGCAAAACTTTTGATCACACACGGATCGTCCAGTCGAGTTGGACCATTGGATCAGCTCAGTCGGAATGCGAACGGTGAGACATCACGTGTTCATTTCCTGGAAGCGTGGGCGGCCCGGCCGAAATTTAATGGGGAAAGACGAAGAGCGGGCGAGACGCCCTCGCTCTCAGGGAAGTCGAGGATTAGCGAGAGTCTCCCCGATGATCAATGCGGGTTGCCCAGTAGGACGTACACCCACCAGGAAACCGTGCCTCATCACAGCGCACAACCACATCAATGGCAATAAACCTATAAATTTTCCAGTCCTAGACTTCCGTGTTGGAAATCTCCTCGCGTCGAAGCCTGCTTTGCGTCGGCCAAACGAGACGTGGATGTCTGACTCGGGAACGTGATGAGAATGTGAGATCGTGAGATCGTCGCAATGAGGGGGGGAATTGTTGACATAGAGAAGCCGAGGATGCTAGCATTCATTACGTCGGTTGTTCTTAAGAGAATAGTTATCAAACGGCCGAATCGAGATTGTTCCTCAGTTCGTTCATCGTTTCGAAACGAACGTCTCCTGTTGTGCGATATCCTTTTTGCCCTGTCCAAGACATGGATTTGTTTCAACAGCTAATCCATGCATCGCTACATCCATGCATCCTGTTATTTCGTTAGGTTTCTCGAGACCATCGCTGGGCGCACATGATGACTCATCTATTTCGCAGGCTCTCTCTTGTGTTCTCGTTTCTTACACTCCTGGCGTTGTTCGGCTGTTCCGGGGATCCGGACCGAACAGGGGACGGTGAGGGAGGGCTTGGGCCACCTGGAGTCAATTCCACCAGCGCCCCCCAGACCGAGGAAGAGGCTTACAAGCAGCAACTCAAAGAAGAGGCCGAGGCCCAAAAGAAGTATCGAAGTGGCAAGTGAGTCTCGTCGCACATCGTTGATGACATTGCATTCACTCTCACCAGATCCAGTGCAACGTTCCCAAGAGGCTTAGACAAAACTTCCGGAAACATGGGATTAACACCCCTTGCATGGAGTACAGATCCAGACGCCAAGGGAATACCACGGGGAGAGCGCGAGGTCTCGCTCGATCCCTCATAGGGATCATTTTCGGAGCATTTTTGCATTCTTTCGTTTCGGCGTATCGGATTCGGATTAATCAAGTCTTTTTCAGGAATGTTGATACCATGAAAGAACGTCGAGGTTTCACCCTGATCGAGCTACTGGTCGTGATCGCCATCATCGCGGTCCTGATCGCGTTGCTACTTCCCGCGGTTCAGGCTGCGCGCGAGGCGGCTCGCCGTTCGCAGTGCGTCAACAACCTGAAGCAACTCGGGTTGGCCGTGCTCAATTATGAAAGCACCAACGCCTGTCTGCCCCCGACGAGCAATTACACGATCGTCAATGGGATCAATAATCGATTCTCCATGAAGTTTCGCCTCCTGCCGTTTATCGAGCAGTCGGCACTGTACAACGCGGCCAACATTGTACTGGCCTCATATATCGATACCAGCGCTAATGCCTTGCCGAATACCACAGTGAGTCGGACAGAGGTCGCGGCGTTCCTCTGCCCGTCGGACGAAAATGTCGGTCACGTCACCGAGAAAAGCACGAGCTACCCCAACAATCTTGGGCTGAATCGATTCTACAATGGATGGGAACCGGATGGACCGGCCTGGGAACTTGGGCTCGACTCCAACATGTGCCGAGTGACAAAGCTTTCGGGCGTCACCGATGGAACCAGTAACACGGCCATCTTCAGCGAGTTCGTCAAAGGGAATGGTCGGGCTATCTCCACCACAAGCAAGGATGGTCGACATATGTACTATCAGTCAACGGCCGGCATTAGGGACTATGCGACCGATCCTATCGTGGCCGGCCAGCCCACCCCGAATCAAAAACTGGCTCAGGCTTGTCGCAACACGGGAACCACGCGGATCTGGGATTACAAGGGTGAGCGATGGATTCATGGCGACCCAGGGCGGGGCGGCGGCTATCATCATATCCTGACGCCGAATCAGAAATCATGCTCCTTCGACGGAAACACAGGGCCGAATTCCAACGGTGATTCGGCTGTGACGGCCTCGTCGAATCACTCGGGCGGCGTGAACGTATGTTTCCTGGACGGCTCCGTCAAGTTTATCAAGGACTCCGTGTCTTACGCCACCTGGCACGCCATCGCCACCAGGGGTGGAGGCGAAGTCCTCAGTTCGGATTCCCTCTAAAACCCTTCTTAACATGATCGTCGGGCGAGGGACGCCACCTCGTCCGACATCGATCTGTTCTGCCTCAGTTGAAATGGGGCAACCCATCTGCTTGAATATGCTACAATTCTGCGACATGTGCGTGCTGCATGCCCGGAAAAAGGAGGAAACCGCGACCGGTGTCACAGCGAGCCCTTCGATGTAGAAGGGGTCAATCTACCCGATCCGCTGATTCTGCGAGGCAATGAGCAGGTCTGGGACGTGATCGCGTGGCTCAAAGAAGAACAGCAGGTGGACCCTGTCGGAGACGAAGGAATCCGATGCGCCAGAGCCGGCAACGAGCGAGAAGACGCCAGCGCATGCCGCCCAACGATCACGTCGGGTGTCAGGAAATCGCGGTGGAGATCAGTGAGAAGTCTCCAAATCTTTCTTATAGCTCTTCGCTGAATTCCCGTTCCGCATATTCTTTTGATGGCATCAACCAAAACAGTTCATATTTCCCATCCTTCTTCTCAACCTTAGCGACTCCGTGTCGCATGCCGATATAAATTATCCCAGATGGCGTTCCAGCGATGGAATTCGGATAAAGTATTTCCCAGAACGCCTCATCGACCAACACCTCCATGTTTTTGGAAACGAGATTTACTCTGAGTAACTGAGCCGTTGTTGCCACCAAAACAGTAGAATCCTTTTCCTCATAGACGGCTTCAGGAGCCGCTCCAAGTGGCCATGAAGTGGACCCCGATGTCGAGACCATTCGGCCTCGAATTTAAGTTATGGTTTGGGGCGTCTCCCTCCCTCGTGGGCTGACGGGCGTCAGATCGTGGTAAACCTCGGCGGGGGTTCGATAGGC
>Ga0182745_1000826_pt1 | contig 31913 bp, 30 predicted proteins | sample eDN3rd30CKraftBY_FD_128523 | JGI IMG/M metagenome (GOLD analysis project Ga0182745, IMG submission 128523) | Enriched backyard soil microbial communities from Emeryville, California, USA - eDNA 3rd pass 30_C Kraft BY (version 2) (version 2) | ecosystem: Environmental > Terrestrial > Soil >... | reverse complement strand
TGATCCTCGGCAAGGGCTGCGACGCCGACCCCGCGATGAAGGCGCTGAAGGACAGCGACAAGGACAAGCACGAGGCGGTGTGCACCGGCCTGCGCGGCGCGCCCTTCTATGTCGAGCAGGGCGAGAATGATAACCTCATCATCTCGAAACTCGACAAGAACCCCGACAGCCTGGGCATCTTCGGCTTTTCCTACCTCGACGCCAACAAGGACAAGATCAAGGCCGTGCCGGTGCAGGGCGTGTCGCCGACCTATGCGACGATCGCCGACGGCAGCTACCCCGGATCGCGCCCGCTGTTCATCTATGTGAAGAAGGCGCACGTCGGCGTCGTCCCGGGGCTCGCGGACTATGTCGCGGAATTCCTGAAGGGCGCGGCCGAGGGCGGCTATCTGGCGCCCAAGGGTCTGATCGTCTCGCCGAAGGACGTCGCGGACACCGCGAACGCCGCGGCGAAGGGCATGACGCCGCTCGACGGATCGGTGCTGAAATAAGGGCTCTCCCCGCCTGGCGGCCGGGGCGGGTTCGCCCTTCCCCGGCCGCCGATTTTTGGATCGTCATTGCGAGCGCAGCGAAGCAATCTCCAGCAAGCATTCCGGCATTTCGATTGCTGGAGATTGCTTCGTCGCTACGCTCCTCGCAATGACGAAGATTTTGACCGGATGAAGATCACGTGACCTTCAACGCCGCCGCCCTGTTGCTCCTGATCCTCGGCCTCGCGCTGATCGGCTGGCTTGCCGGCCGGGCGCGGTCGGCGCTGCTCGCGGGGCGTGCGGGGGCGAAGCTGCATTCGCGGCCGCAATATCATGGCTGGTATGTCGCGCTGTGGCTGTTCGCGCCCGCCGCGATCTTCCTCGCCGTCTGGACGAGCGCGTCGCCGGCGCTGATCACCAACCAGGTGCTGACCACGCCCGCGGCGGAAAGCCTGCCCGCCTTCGGTTTCGAGCGCGGGGCGATCCTGTCCGACGCGCGCAGCGTCGCGCAGGGGCAGCAGACCGCGGTGCGACTGCCCGCCGCGGCGCCGCTGGTGAAGCCCTATGCCGAGGCGACGGCGCATTATGCGTGGATCGGCATCGCGGCGATGCTGGCGCTCGCGCTGGCGGGCGGGGCCTATGCCTTCACGCGCATCCGGCCCGATTTCCGCGCCCGCACGCGGGTCGAGCGGATCGTGATGCTGCTGTTGCTGCTTGCCTCGCTGGTCGCGATCCTGACCACCTTCGGCATCGTGCTGTCGCTGCTGTTCGAATCGCTGCGCTTCTTCAGCCTGGTGCCGGTGAGCGAACTTCTGTTCGGCACGTATTGGAACCCGCAGAGCGGGGCGCCGGTCGCCGACACCTTCGGCGGCATCCCGCTGTTCTGGGGCACGGTGCTGATCGGCGCGATCATCGCGATGCTGGTCGCGATCCCGATCGGCATGATGAGCGCCGTGTATCTGACCCAATATGCCGCGCCGCGCGTGCGCCGCTGGGTGAAGCCGTGCCTCGAGATCCTCGCGGGGGTGCCGACGGTCGTCTACGGCTATTTCGCGGCGCTGACCGTGGCGCCGGCGCTGCGCAATTTCGCGGTGATGCTGGGCGTGCCCAACGCCTCGACCGAAAGCGCGCTCGCCGCGGGCATCGTGATGGGGGTGATGATCATCCCCTTCGTCTCGTCGATGGCCGACGACAGCATCAACGCGGTGCCGCAGGCGATGCGCGACGGCTCGCTCGCGCTCGGCGCGACGCCGAACGAGACGATCCGCCAGGTGCTGATCCCCGCCGCGCTGCCGGGCGTGATGGGCGGCATCCTCCTCGCGGTCAGCCGCGCGATCGGCGAAACGATGATCGTGGTGATGGCGGCGGGCCTCTCCGCCAACCTGACCGCCAATCCCTTCGCCAGCGTCACCACGGTGACCGCGCAGATCGTCAAGCTGCTGACCGGCGACCAGGAGTTCGACAGCGCGAAGACGCTCGCGGCCTTCGCGCTCGGCCTCGTCCTCTTCCTCGTCACGCTGCTGCTCAACATCGTCGCGCTGCGGATCGTGAAGAAATATCGCGAAGCTTATGAATAGAAACACCGCCCCCACCGACTGGACGGCCCCCGCGATGCAGAAGCGCATCGCGGCGCGCTACGCCGCCGAGCGCCGCTTCAAGGCGCTCGGGCTCGGCGCGGTGCTGCTGTCGGGCCTGTTCCTCGCCTTTCTGCTGACCGTCATGGTCGGCAATGGCGCGCGCGGCTTCACCTACACCCATGTGTCGGTGCCGATCGACTTCGCGGGCACCCCGCTGACGGTCGACGCGGCGCGGCTAAGCGACCCCGACGCCGACCAGATGATCGCGAACGCCGGGCTCGCCGACATCGTCGCCTTCGCCGCCGACGAGGCGCTGGGCGACGGCGGGTCGGCGCTGATCAGCGAGAATGCGTGGAAAGAGGTGCGGACCGAGATCAAGGCCGACCCCGAGATCTTGACCGGCAAGAGCGTTTTCGAGCTGCCCGCGTCGAGCGAGGTCGACATCGCCGCCAAGGAGGGCGCCAAGGGCGAACTCGGCGCGCGCGTCGACGCGCTGGAACGCGACGGGCGGCTCTCGACCGGCATCCACTGGCCCTTCTTCCGCAACGCCGACGCCACCGACCCCGCGGTCGCGGGCATCTGGGGGGCATTGAAGGGATCGCTGCTGACGATCGTCATCGCCTTCCTGATCGCCTTTCCGACCGGGGTGCTCGCGGCGCTCTATCTCGAGGAATATGCGCCCAAGAACCGCTGGACCGACCTGATCGAGGTGTCGATCAACAACCTCGCCGCGGTGCCCTCGATCATCTTCGGCCTGCTCGCGCTCGCGGTGTTCATCAACTGGTTCGGGCTCTGCCAGGCGAGCCCGCTCGTCGGCGGGCTGACGCTGGCGCTGATGACGATGCCGGTGATCGTCATCGCGGCGCGCAACGCGATCAAGGCGGTGCCGCCGTCGATCCGCGACGCCGCGCTGGGGGTCGGGGCGAGCCCGGTGCAGGTGGTGTTCCACCATGTCCTGCCGCTCGCGCTGCCCGGCATCCTCACCGGCACGATCATCGGCATGGCGCGCGCGCTGGGCGAGACCGCGCCGCTGCTGCTGATCGGGATGCGCGCCTTCATCGGCGACGTGCCGGGCGGCATCTGCTCGCCCTCGACCGTGCTGCCGATGCAGATCTTCCTCTGGTCGGACGAGGTCGACCGGGGCTTCGTCGAGAAGACCTCCGCCGCGATCATCGTGCTGCTCATCGTCCTCCTGTCGATGAACGCGCTCGCGATCTATCTTCGCAACAAGTTCGAAAAACGCTGGTGAACATGACCCAAGACGATCTCACTATCGCCGATCCCAAGATGAAGGCCGAAGGGGTCGACGTCTTCTATGGCGACAAGCAGGCGATCAGCAACGTGTCGATCGACGTCGGCACCGACCTCGTCACCGCCTTCATCGGCCCGTCGGGCTGCGGCAAGTCGACCTTCCTGCGCTCGTTGAACCGGATGAACGACACGGTCGCGAGCGCGCGCGTCACGGGCAGGATCACCCTCGACGGCGAGGACATCTATGCGCCGTCGATGGACGTGGTGCAGCTTCGCGCCCGCGTCGGCATGGTGTTCCAGAAGCCGAACCCCTTCCCCAAGTCGATCTACGACAATGTCGCCTATGGCCCGCGCATCCACGGGCTGGCGGCGGCGAAGGCCGACCTCGACGGCATCGTCGAGCGCGCGCTCGTCCGCGCCGGCTTGTGGGACGAGGTCAAGGACCGGCTTGGCGAGAGCGGCACCGCGCTGTCGGGCGGCCAGCAGCAGCGCCTGTGCATCGCGCGCGCGATCGCGGTCGACCCCGAGGTGATCCTGATGGACGAGCCCTGCTCGGCGCTCGACCCGATCGCGACCGCGAAGATCGAGGAACTGATCCACGAGCTGCGCGGCAAATATGCGATCGTGATCGTCACCCACAATATGCAGCAGGCGGCCCGCGTGTCGCAGCGCACCGCCTTTTTCCACCTCGGGACGCTGGTCGAATACGGCAAGACCACCGATATCTTCACCAACCCGAAGCAGGACCGCACCAAGGATTACATCACCGGCCGCTATGGCTGAGCCATAGCCGCGAAAGGAAGTTACGATGGCAATAGTCAACGAACATACCGTCAAGGCCTTCGACGAGGATCTGAACCGCCTGCGCGGGCTGATCAGCGAGATGGGCGGACGCGCGGAACAGGCGCTGCTCCAGGCGATGACCGCGCTCGGCAAGGGCGACCAGGAGCTTGCGGCACAGGTCGTCGAGGGCGACAAGAAGATCGACGCGCTCGAGGCCGAGGTCGAACAGCTCACCGTCCAGACGATCGCCCTCAGGGCCCCGATGGCCGACGACCTGCGCGAGATGATCGCGGCGCTGAAGATCGTCTCGGTCGTCGAGCGCATCGGCGACTATGCGAAGAATATCGCCAAGCGCGTCGCGCTGATGGACCCGACGCGCTCGATCGAGGCGATCCCGGTGCTGACCTCGATGTCGTCGCTGGTCGCCGAGCTGGTCCATGACGCGCTCGACAGCTTCGCGGCGCGCGACGCCGAGCTCGCCGTGCGGGTGACCGTGCGCGACAAGAATGTCGACGATTTCTACAACAGCATCTTTCGCACTCTCGTGACCTTCATGATGGAAAATCCGAAGCATATCACCGAGAGCGCGCACCTGCTGTTCGTCGCCAAGAACCTCGAGCGCATGGGCGACCATGCGACCAACATCGCCGAGATGGTCTATTATGTCGTCACCGGCGAGCGGATGGAGGAGCGCGAGCGCGGCGAGTCCCCCGAAGACAGCGCCGCAGCGGAGAAGGAGCCAGGCTGATGCCGCAGCCCGACCTTCTGCTGATCGAGGATGACGAGGCGATCGCCGAACTCATCGTCTGGCATTTCGCGCGCGAGGGTTTTTCGGTGCGCCAGACCCCCGACGGCGAGCAGGCGCTCGTCCTGGTCGAGGAGCGCGTTCCCGACATCGTCCTGCTCGACTGGATGATCGAGAGCCTGCCGGGCATCGAGGTGTGCCGGCGCCTGCGCCGCAACTCCAAGTCGGCGAACGTCCCGATCATCATGCTCACCGCGCGCGGCGAGGAGGAGGACCGCATCCGCGGCCTCGAAACCGGCGCCGACGATTATGTCACCAAACCGTTCAGCCCGCGCGAACTGGTCGCGCGCGTCCAGGCGGTGCTCCGCCGCCTTCGCCCCGCGCTCGCCGGCGAGATGCTGAGCTATGCCGACATCGAGCTCGATTCGGTCGCGCACAAGGTGGTGCGCGGCGGCCAGATCGTCGCGATGGGCCCGACCGAATTCCGCCTGCTGCGCCATTTCATGGAGCATCCGGGCCGCGTCTTCTCCCGCGGGCAATTGCTCGACAGCGTCTGGGGCCAGGACAGCGACATCGAATTGCGCACCGTCGACGTCCACATCCGGCGGCTGCGCAAAGCGATCAACCTGCCCGGCACCGCGGACATCATCCGCACGGTGCGCTCGGCGGGCTATGCGCTCGACGCGGGGAAGAGCGTCTAGGGTCTAGTCTTGGCGATCCCCCGCGAAAGCCGGGGATCACCGGGTGACTGTAGATGATCGACTGGAGTCCTCGATCTTCGGAAAACGACCCGTTGCCGACATTGAAGCATGGGCTATACCTCGCATGGTGAGACGGTTTGCCTATCCCTTGATCTTTCTCGCCTCCGGTTGTGCCAGTTCCCCGCCCATGGACAAAAGTGGGGAGCTTGTAGTTTGGGGGACGCTGAAAAATCGCAGCTTTGAAGTGCTTGACGAATGGGGCTTAAATGGGAGCGCGGCTGCAGATTTGCACATAACACATGTGGATTCCGGGCGCGCTCCATCGCGGATACTTAAAATTCGCTATATTGCTCACTCGTACATCAAAGAGGGTGTCGAAATGCGCTTTCGGCTACAGATGTCCGAAACTGGCGAATATCTGGTGTGCACCGAAGGCGGGCGCGGCTACATTTGCTCCTAAAGTTTCCTCGGGCTCACCGTTGGCCGCTACCGACCGGAAGCAGCCATTTCACCATACGTCACCCTGAACTTGTTTCAGGGTCCATGGCCTGCCGTCTACTTCGACGCGGCATCAAACGAGAGGTCTGGCCATGGATGCTGAAACAAGTTCAGCATGACGTGATTTCGAGCCCCCGCTTCCCACCCCGTTCTGGCTGGTCGCGACCCTTCTGAATGTGATCGCCGCTATCGACCGAGAGCGGCCATACCTTCTCCCCTCCCTAAAAGGGAGGGGAATGGCTCAAATCCACCCCGAAGCCGCCCCGATCAGAAGTCGATCTGCGTCCGCAGCCCGAAGGTGTCGGCGGTATAATCCCGGTCGCCCGTCGCGGTCGCGACGCGGGCGTCGTCGATCCACAGCTTGCCGTAGTTGGCGGTCAGGCGGATATAGTCGATCGGCGCCCAGACCAGCGACAGCAGCGCCGCCTGCTGGCGGCCGCCGACAAGCCCCGCGTCGTTGAGGTCGAGATGGTCGTAGCGCGCGTTGAGCTCGATCGCGCCGATGCCGCCCTCGGTGATCGGCTTCGACGGCTTGAGCCGGTCGAAGGCGCCGTCCTTGTACCCACGGCGGTCGCCGGGGGTCAGCACCATGCCGACCTCGGCATAGCCGCCGAAATAGGTCGGGTCGACCGACGCGCGGCGCTCGACCGTCTGCCAATAGCCCTCGCCCGCCGCATGGAACGGCCCCGCGATCACCGCGGCCTCCAGCCCCATGCCGCGTTCGCCCTTGGCGTCGAGTTCGCCCGTGTCGACGAGGCGCACGTCGGTCGTGTGGGCGAAGGGCCGCGCCCGGTAGCGGACGGTCGCCGCGGGATTGCCGAGGTCGCGCAGATGCAGCGAGCCACCGAGGTGCAATTGCACGTCGCCCAGCTTCGGCATCCACACAGCGCGCCCGTCGACGCTCATGCTGCGATTGTCGTCGTCGAGCAGGTCGCGGGCGTTCGCCCCGAACACCCCGCCCTGCAGCAGCACCGCGCCGCCCTTGTACTGCGCCGACAGGCCGACGCGGCGTTCGAAGCCGAACGCCTGCGAAAAGGCCGCGCGCTCCATCGCGCTGGTGAACAGGTCGCTGGTCATCTCGTCGAGCGACCAGAAGGGCTTGACCTGCCCCACGGTGACCGAGAGCGGGCCCGTGCCATAGGTGAAATAGACGTCGGTCAGCTCGACCGCATTGTTCGCGACATCGGCCTCGACGCGGTAGGAAAAGCCCCCGGGGATCTTGCCGTCGACGCCCAGATAGACGCGGCGGAACTCGGTCGCGAGGCCACTTCGGATACCGGCGCCGTCGGGCGCGCCGACCCCCGCGATGTCGATCTGCACCCGGCCGCGCGGCTTGAAGCTCCAGCCGTCGGCGGTCTTGATCTCGGGCGCGCCTTTCCACGCGATCTCGGTCGCGGGCTTCGCGGTCACCGGCGGAGCGCCGGGGGCGGGCGCCGGTGACGACGCCGGCGCCGGAACGGGCGCGGTCTGCGCGGCGTCGAGCCGGGCTTCGAGCGTCTCGACCTTGGCGCGCAGCGACGCGAGCTCGGCGCGCAGCGCCGCCGCTTCCTCGGCGCTCATCGCCTGCGCATGCGCTTCGGCGGGCATCGCGAACATCGTCGTCGCCAGCAGGGCGGCGGTCAGGCGGGTGCGCATGCGGTGTTGCTCCATTGCGTAAGGGTGACAATCTGGGGGCGCTGTTATGACCGATAGATGACAGTTGCACGTCAATTGGGTGACATTTCGGTGACAGGCGCGATTTCTTTCGCCCTTCCTTTCGCCCCTTGCCAGCGCGCCGCGAACGGCTAAGGACAGGCCAGTTTTCATGGGCAACCCATCGGGGCCCTGCTTTGGGAGTTCATCATGACGATCAATTTTGACGGACGCGTGGCCATCGTGACCGGCGCCGGCGGCGGCCTCGGCCGCGCCTATGCGCTCGAACTGGCGCGGCGCGGGGCGAAGGTGGTCGTCAACGACCTCGGCGGCGCGCGCGACGGCACCGGCCATTCGGACGCGGCGCTGGCCGTCGTCGAGGAAATCCGTAGCCAGGGCGGAACCGCCATGTCGAACGGCGGCAGCGTCACCGAATATGATCATATGGCCGAGATGGTGGCACGCGCAAAAGAGGAATGGGGCGGCGTCCATATCCTGATCAACAACGCCGGCATCCTGCGCGACAAGAGCTTCGCGAAGATGACGATGGAGGATTTCAACCTCGTCGTGCAGGTCCACCTGCTGGGCAGCGCCAACGTCACCAAGGCGGCGTGGGACCTGATGCGCGAGCAGGCCTATGGCCGCATCCTGATGACCGCCTCGTCGACCGGGCTCTACGGCAATTTCGGGCAGGCGAATTACGGCGCCGCGAAGCTGGGGCTCGCGGGGCTGACCAAGACGCTCCACCTCGAAGGCGCGAAATATAATATCCGCTGCAACACGATCGCGCCGGTCGCGGGGACGCGGATGACCGAGGACATCTTCCCGCCCGAACTGTTCGAGAAGTTCACGCCGGAGAATGTCGTGCCCGCGGCGCTGTTCCTCGTCAGCGAGGACGCCCCCACCAACATGATCGTCGGCGCGGGCGCGGGCGCCTATCACGCCGCCTATGTCACCGCGACCCCCGGCGTCGCGCTGCCCGAGGATGAGCGCACCCCCGAGGGCATCGCGGCGGCGTGGGACAAGATCATCGACCGCAATGGCGAGATCGTCCCGCAGTCGGGCAGCGAGCAGTCGATGATCGTGATGAAGGCGTTGCAGGCGCTGGGGTGAGTCAGCCGCCCGTCATTCAAGCGGAGGCCTGGGGTTACGGTTGATACAGTCAACCCAACCTCCCGATAATGTCGTCATGCTGAACTTGTTTCAGCATCCATAACCTGTTCTCTCGGTTTACGCCGCGTTTGCCGAAAAATCAGGTCATGGATGCTGAAACGAGTTCAGCATGACGAGGAGAGCGGAGTTGCGCTCTCCACCCGGCGACACACTGTATTGACACACTAACACGCCCATGCGATAACCACCGCGGGGCAAGGGGATCGGTCTAGAAGGACGACCCCGATGTATAGTGAAAGCGACCTGCAAGCCGCGGTCGATGCCAGAGTGTTGACGCCGGAGGCCGCCGCGGCTTTCCGGTCGCACATCGCGTCGGCCCGCTCCGCCCCTGGCGCGGACGAGGAACATTTCCGCCTCATCACCGGATTCAACGATATTTTCGTCAGCATCGCGGCGGTGATCCTGCTCGTCGCGGTGGCGTGGATCGGCGATTCGATCCATCCGGCGCTCGCCGGCGTCGGCGTCGCCGCCACGGCGTGGGGCCTCGCCGAATATTTCACCCGCCAGCGCCGCATGGCGCTTCCCAGCATCGTCCTCGTCCTCGCCTTTGCCGGCGGCGTGCTCGGTTCGATGATCGGCTTTCTCGTCAAACATGGCGAAGATATTTTCGGCCGCCATCCCGACGAATCGGTGATCGCGATTGTCGCCGCGGCGATGGCGCTGATCACCGCGGCCGCGACCTGGCTGCACTGGAAGCGTTTCATGGTGCCGATCACCGTCGCCGCGGGCAGCGCCGCGCTCGCCGGGACCGCGATCGCGCTGATCCTCGCGGTGGTCGGCGGCGCCGACAAGCCCAATGTCGACCTGCTGATGTCGCTGGTGCTCGTCGCCGGACTCGGGGTCTTCACGATCGCCATGTGGTGGGATCGTAGCGACCGGGTGCGTCAGACGCGTCGCAGCGACGTCGCCTTCTGGCTCCACCTGCTCGCCGCGCCGATGATCGCGCACCCGATCTTCCACTTGCTCGGCGTGACGCAGGGCGACAATATCTCGAGCGGCGCGGCGGTGCTGGTTGTCGGCATCTATGTTCTGTTCGGGTTGGTCGCGCTGGCGATCGACCGCCGCGCTCTGCTCGTCTCGGCGCTCGCCTATGTGCTGTTCGCGCTGACCCAGCTGTTCCAGACCTTCGGCGCGGTCGAGCTCAACGTCGCGCTGACCGCCTTCGTGATCGGTTCGGCGCTGCTGCTGCTCTCGGCCTTCTGGCAGAACGCCCGCGCGGCGGTTGTCGGAATGCTGCCCGCTCATCTGGCGAGCCAGCTGCCGGCGACGATCAGCCCCCAACCAGCTTCATAAGCTTGCGTTCGACGGGGGCGAGCACATTCGAAAGCTCGTCCCCGCGCTTCAAGATCGCCCCGCCTTCGGAGACCAGCGCCCACATGCCCTGGCGGCTCCGCAAGGCGGGGCGTTTTTCGATGCGATATTCGGGGCGCTCGGCGGTGCGGCGAAAGGCCGAGAAGGTCGCGACGTCGCGCTGGAAATCCATCGCATAGTCGCGCCACTTCCCCGCCGCGACCATGCGGCCGTAAAGGTCGAGGATGCGGGTCAGTTCGTGCCGGGCGAAGCCGGTCTGCAACGGGATGGTCCGCGGATTGTGCGGCCAGGGCGTGACCGTTCCCATCAGGCGCGATTCCGGCTCCCTTTGCGCCGCGGCGCGTCGTCGCCCTCGGCATCGCGTTCGGCGATCAGCGCCGCGAGCTGTTTCTGCATCTGTTCGAGCTGGCACTGGAGAATCTCGATCTTCTGCGTCGCGGGGTCGAAGGTCTCGCTGCACGGCGTGCCATAGGGCACGAACTCGCGCGCATATTCGGCGGCGTCGACCAGCGTCGAGCGCGCCGGGATGCCGACCATCACCGCGCCTTCGGGCACGTCCTTGGTCACCACCGCATTGGCGCCGACGCGCGCGCGTTCGTGGACGGTCACCGGGCCCAATATCTGCGCGCCCGACCCGACGATGACGTCGTCGGCGAGCGTCGGATGACGCTTGCCGCCGATGCCGTTGGCGGGATCGGTGCCGCCGAGCGTCACGTCCTGATAGATGGAGACATTGTCGCCGATCTCCGCCGTTTCGCCGATGACGACGCCGAAGCCGTGGTCGATGAACAGGTGGCGGCCGATCTTCGCGCCCGGATGGATGTCGATCCCGGTCAGCCAGCGCGCCAGATGATTGACGAAGCGCGCGAGGAAAAACAGGTCGGCCTCGAACAGCCAGTGCGCGACGCGGTGCATGCCGACCGCGAGCAGCCCCGGGTAGAGGAGGATTTCCCAACGCGACCGCGGCGCAGGGTCGCGCGCCTTGATCGAATCGAGATAGGCGACCAGCCCGTTGAACATGCAAATGTCCCCTGCGACCCTATTTCTGTACCGCGCAAGATAGATGTTCGGCGGCGCCATTTCCACCCCCGGCGCATTTTATTCGATCAGCGGCCGATGAGCCCGATCCGCAGCAGCAGCAGCCCTTCGCGCCGCCAGCGCCGCTCGCCGCCGCGCGCCGCGATGGCGCCCGCCCAGCGATCGAGCATCAGCAAGGCGCGCGCTCCGGCGAAGGCGGGGCGCGGCGGCGCGGGCGCGGCGCGCGCGGCCGCGAACAGGTCGCGCGCCGTGGTTTCATCCTCCTGCAAGGCGGCGCCCCAGACCAGACCCCAGCGGTTTCCGGCCGCGCCGGACGCGCCCGCCAGGTGGAACAGCGCGGCACCGAAGGCCTTCGCCGCATCGCGCCGCGCCTCGCCGCTTTCGGCGAGCAGCATCGCCTCGGCAGCGTCGGCGAGGGCGCCGAGCCCGCCCTGCCCCGCCCAGCTCGCTTGCAGCTCGGCGAGCAGCGGCTCGCCCTTGGGTAGCGCGGCGGGATCGCTCGCGAGCAGCGCCAGCATGTCGCGCCACCAGGCGAGCTTGATCTGCCCGATCAGCGGCTCGCGCGCGTCATGGAGCAGCTTCGTCAGCCGCTCTGCGAGCGCCCACAGCGTCGCGAGCGCCGCGCGGCGCTCGCGCGGCACCGCGACCGTCACGCGCGGGTCGCGGAGGTCGGGGGTGAGGCTGGGTTCGGATTCAGCGGTGCGGTTCATCCGGGACGCGCTATCATCCCATTACCGTCATTGCGAGCGCAGCGAAGCAATCTCCAGCCGACGACCTGTAGACCGATGGCTGGGGATTGCTTCGTCGCTTCGCTCCTCGCAATGACGAGGACGTTAGCCGCGGTTGGTGACCGCCTTCACCGCCGCGATCACGCGCGGGGTGTCGACCAGCGCCGCTTTTTCGAGATTGGCGGCGTAGGGCAGCGGCACGTCCTCGTTGCACACGCGGGTGACCGGCGCGTCGAGGTCGTCGAAGCCCTGCTCCATCGCGACCATCGCGAGTTCGCTGGCGATCGAGCAGGTCGGCCAACCTTCCTCGACGATCACGAGGCGGTTGGTCTTCTTCAGGCTCGCGAGCACCGTCGCGGTGTCGAGCGGGCGCAGGGTGCGGAGGTCGATGACCTCGGCCTCGATCCCCTCGCCCGCCAGCGCATCGGCGGCTTCGAGCGCGAGCCCGACACCGATCGAATAGCTGACGATGGTGACGTCGCCGCCTTCGCGCATGATCCGCGCCTTGCCGATCGGCAGCACGAAATCCTCGACCTCGGGCACGTCGAAGCTGCGGCCGTAGAGCAGTTCGTTCTCGAGGAACACGACCGGGTCTTCGCTGCGGATCGCGGCTTTGAGCAGACCCTTCGCATCGGCGGCGTCATAGGGCGAGATCACGATCAGGCCGGGGACGCTCGCATACCAGGGCGCGTAATTCTGGCTGTGCTGCGCCGCGACGCGGCTCGCCGCGCCATTGGGGCCGCGGAACACGATCGGGCAGCGCATCTGGCCGCCCGACATATAGTTGGTCTTCGCCGCCGAGTTGATGATGTGGTCGATCGCCTGCATCGCGAAGTTGAAGGTCATGAACTCGATGATCGGGCGAAGCCCGCCCATCGCCGCGCCGGTGCCGAGCCCTGCAAAGCCATATTCGGTGATCGGCGTGTCGACGACGCGCTTGTCGCCGAATTCGTCGAGCAGGCCCTGGGTGACCTTGTAGGCGCCCTGATATTCGGCGACCTCCTCGCCCATCACGAAGATGCGGTCGTCCTTCCGCATCTCCTCGGCCATCGCGTCGCGCAGCGCCTCGCGCACGGTGAGCCGCTGCATCGCGGTGCCGGCGGGGATCGCGGGGTCGGATGCGCGTTCGGCGGGGGCTGGCGCCTTGACCGGCGCGCTCGCGGAGGCGGGGGCTGCTGGCGTCGGAGCGGCTTCGGGAGCGGCCCCGGCTTCCGCTGGGGCGACGTTCTTGGCGGGAGCGGGCGCCGGAGAGGCCTCCTCCCCCTCGCCCGCGATCGTCGCGATCACGGTGCCGACCTTCACATTATCGGTGCCCTCGGGAACCAGAATCGACGCGATCGTGCCTTCGTCGATCGCCTCGAACTCCATCGTCGCCTTGTCGGTCTCGATCTCGGCGAGGATATCGCCCGATTTGACCGTGTCGCCTTCCTTGACGAGCCACTTGGCGAGCGTGCCTTCTTCCATCGTCGGCGACAGTGCCGGCATCTTCAGTTCGATCGCCATCTCAATATTGCTCCACCAGCACGTCGGTATAGAGTTCGGGAAGGTCGGGTTCGGGCGCGCTTTCGGCGAAGTCGGCCGCCTCGCTCACCACGCCGCGGATTTCCTTGTCGATCTCCTTGAACTTGTCCTCGGAGATGCCGGCATCCTGCATCAGCTTCTTCAGATGTTCGATCGCGTCCGACTTGTCGCGCACCGCCTGCACTTCCTCGCGGCTGCGATATTTGGCGGGGTCGGACATCGAGTGGCCGCGATAGCGATAGGTCTTGAGTTCGAGCAGGATCGGTCCCTTGCCCGCGCGCACCCATTCGAGCGCCGCCTCGGCCGCGCCGCGCACCGCGAGCACGTCCATGCCGTCGACCTGCATGCCGGGGATGCGGAAGCTCTCGCCGCGGCGATAGAGCTGGTCCTCGGCCGACGACCGATTGACCGACGTGCCCATCGCGTACTGGTTGTTCTCGATCACGAAGATGATCGGCAGCTTCCAGAGCTCGGCCATGTTGAAGCTCTCGTACACCTGGCCCTGGTTCGCGGCGCCGTCGCCGAAATAGGCCATGGCGACGCCGCCGTCGCCGCGATATTTGTGCGCGAAGGCGAGGCCCGTGCCGAGCGACACCTGCGCGCCGACGATGCCGTGGCCGCCGTAGAATTTATGCTCGACGCTGAACATGTGCATCGAGCCGCCCTTGCCCTTCGAGATGCCGGCCTGGCGCCCCGTCAGCTCGGCCATGATGACCTTGGGGTCGATGCCGTAGGCGAGCATGTGGCCGTGATCGCGGTAGCCGGTGATCACGCTGTCCTTGTCGCCGTCGAGCGCCGACTGCAGGCCCACGGCGACCGCTTCCTGGCCGATATAGAGGTGGCAGAAGCCGCCGATCAGGCCGAGGCCGTAGAGCTGGCCCGCCTTTTCCTCGAAGCGGCGGATCAGCAGCATCTCGCGATAGAAGGTCTCGAGTTCCTCCGGCGACGCCTCATAGGGCGCGGGGTCGCGGGGCTTCTCGCGGTTGGTCGTGGGAGCTGGGGTGGAAGCGGATTTTTTTGGCGCGGCAGGTTTGCGCGCGGGTGCTTTGGCCAAGGCGATTTCCTTTGCGTTTAGCCGTTACGGCAAGGCTCCCTATAGGAGCGCCCCGCCCTGTTTGGCAACGCCCGCATGGGCGGCGGAGCGCCCGCGCGTTACGTATGCAATTTTTGCAATCGGGGGTGTGAAGGAAAGCCCCTCCTCTTCAGAGGAGGGGTTGGGGTGGTGGACGCCGGTGAAGGAGCACCACCCCGCTGCGACTAGCGAGCAAGCTCGCAAGTCTCGCTGCCCCTCCTCTGAAGAGGAGGGGTTTGGATATCATTCAAGGCTTCTCGTTCCCGTCCATCGGGATCGCGATTTCGTCGGGGTGCATCACGCCCAGCTTCTCGCGCACATATTCGTCGGCGAGGTCGGGGTCGACGCGGCGACGGTCGAGCAGGTTGACGCGGTTCTGGAGCTCGCTCTGCTTCTTGGCCAACTCGGTCAGCACGACGCGCTTCTTCTCGACCGACTGGCTGTAATCGCCCCAGGCGTAGAGGCCGGTCGGCCCGAAGATGATGTAGCCGATCATCGCCGCCACCGCGATCACCGCGACGGTCGGACCGATGGCCCGGTTCACCGATTTGCGGACTTTGTGGCGCTGCGTCATCAGGGCCTTGAATCAGAGTTGATTCGCGGCGTCAAGACGCCGCAGGCCGCGAACTACTCCGGTCATCGGATTCCGTGCTGCCATCGCCGCGCCATCATGCTTGAACCGGTCAGCCGGCGTGATATCGTTCGGGTCATGGCCGTCAGGATTGCAAACCTCGTCACGCTTGGCCTTTGCCTGCTCGCAGCGGCCTTGATCGTCGCGGGATTACCAGCGGCCCTTGATCACTATACCCATGAACCCGAAGATGTTTGGCTGCTTGAAATCGAGTTGGCGTATTGCTTGATGCTCGGCACCCTCTGCTTTGCTAATGCGCGCGCGACTTCGAATCATCGGTCGTCCAAACGCCGGCTTCTGGCGTATTGCAGTGGCATGATGGTTCTTTTGATCCTCGTACTAATGATCGTCGGGCGCCAAGACCCGATAGTGATCCTGATCGGTTGCCTATCGTTGATCGGCCCCATCGCGATGATCGCCGGGGCTGATAGCCTCGATAGCCGACCACTCTAATCCGATCACGTCACCCGAAAATCGCCATCCCCGGATAGCGCGCCATGTCGCCCAGTTCTTCCTCGATACGGATGAGCTGGTTGTATTTCGCGAGCCGGTCCGAGCGCGCGAGGCTGCCGGTCTTGATCTGGCCGCAGTTGGTCGCGACCGCGAGGTCGGCGATCGTCGAATCCTCGGTTTCGCCCGAGCGGTGCGACATCACCGCGGTGTAGCGCGCGCGGTGCGCCATATCGACCGCGTCGAGGGTCTCCGACAGCGTGCCGATCTGGTTGACCTTGACGAGCAGCGAGTTGGCGAGCCCGGTCTTGATGCCCTCTTCGAGGCGCAGCGGATTGGTGACGAACAGGTCGTCGCCGACGAGCTGGCACTTGTCGCCGACGAGGTCGGTCAGCGCCTTCCAGCCCGCGAAATCATCTTCGCTCATCCCGTCCTCGATCGACAGAATCGGATAATCCTTGACCAGCGCGGCGAGATAGTCGGCCATCTGTTCGGGGCTCAGCGACAGCTTCTCGCCGCTGATCTCATATTTGCCGTTTTTGAAAAACTCGGTCGCGGCGCAGTCGAGCGCGAGGACGACGTCGCTGCCGAGCTTGAAGCCCGCCTGCTCGACCGAGGCGGCGATGAAGTCGAGCGCGTCGCGCGTCGAGGCGAGGTTCGGGGCGAAGCCGCCCTCGTCGCCGACCGCGGTGGCGAGCCCCTTTTGCGCGAGGCCCTTCTTCAGCGTGTGGAAGATTTCGCTGCCCCAGCGCACAGCGTCGGCGATGCTGCCCGCGCCGACCGGCATGATCATGAATTCCTGAACGTCGATCGGATTGTCGGCATGCTCGCCGCCGTTGATGATGTTCATCATCGGCACGGGAAGCGTGCGCGCCGAGACGCCGCCGACATAGCGATAGAGCGGCAGCCCGCGCGCATCCGCCGCTGCTTTTGCGGCGGCGAGGCTGACGCCGAGGATCGCGTTGGCGCCGAGGCGGCCCTTGTTCGGCGTGCCGTCGAGGTCGATCATCGCCATGTCGAGTTCGCGCTGATCCTCGGCATCGAGGCCGATCAGCGTCTCGGCGATCTCGCCGTTCACCGCCGCGACCGCCTTGGTCACGCCCTTGCCGAGATAGCGCGCCTTGTCGCCGTCGCGCAGTTCGACCGCCTCGTGCGCGCCGGTCGACGCGCCCGAGGGCACCGCGGCGCGGCCGAAGCTGCCGTCCTCGAGCAGCACATCGACCTCGACGGTGGGGTTGCCGCGGCTGTCGAGGATTTCGCGGCCGTGGATGTCGATGATGGCGGTCATGGATGTCGTCCTGCTGGCGGCCGCAAAGGAGCCGGGTGGGAAAGGCGCCCGCCTGTTATCGGCGGCTTTGCACGAGCGCAAGACGCATAGGAATTTTGCGGCGCTATGGAACCATTGCGCGCGCCTTGCTATATATTCTGACAGGACCAAAAAGGGACGCGCACGACCGGCAGGCGTGACGCCCGGAACGAGAAGAGGACATGATGATGGCAAAGGCCGCTACTCCCGCGACGAAGAAAGCCGCTGCTCCCCGTCCCAAGGCGCCCGCGAAGGCCGGCGCGACCAAGGCGGCGCCCGCGCGCAAGCCGGCGACCGTGAAGGCCGCGAAGGATCATCCGATCCGCGACCAGCTCGCCGCGACGCGCGACACCATCAAGTCCGAAGCGTCGAAGAAGGCCGCATCGTTGAAGGACGAAGCGACGGCGTTCAAGAACCAGGCCTCGGCCAAGGCGCGCGACGCCGCGACCAAGGGCAAGGACAAGGCGGCCGAAGCCGTCGGCAGCCTCGCCAAGATGCTCGAGGACAGCGCCGGCACCGTCGACAGCAAGTTCGGCAAGCAGTACGGCGACTATGCCCGCTCGGCCGCCTCGACCGTCGCCGGCCTCGCCTCGACGCTCGACAAGAAGGATCTCGACGAGCTCGCCGCGTCGACCAAGGACATGGTGAAGAAGAATCCCGCGGTCGCCGTCGGTGCCGCCGCGGTGCTCGGCTTCGTGCTCGCCCGCATGCTGAAGGGCGGATCGAACAACGGCTGATCCCTTGTCGTCCTCCGAACCCGATACCCCGAACCCGCCCCAGCGCAGCTTCGATGGCGTGAGCCACGGCTATGCGCCCGACGGTCGGCCGGTCACGCCGCCCCCGGTGCCGCTCGAAAAGATCGTCGGCGACGTCGTCGACGATCTGCGAGCGACGGTGGAGGCCGAGCTGATGCTGCTCAAGGCGCGCGGCGCGCTCGCCTATCATGGCGTCGGCTGGACCTCGGCGTGGGGCTTCATCGCCGCCTGCGCGCTGCTCGTCGCCATGCTCGCGCTGGCGTTCGGCGCGATCCTGGTGCTGGCGCAGCATATCGGCCCGCTGCTCGCGACGCTGATCGTGTTCGCGGTGCTGCTGCTGGTCGCGGCGGTCGCCGGCTGGCGCGCGCGGCTCAACTATGGCGACGTCAAGGCGGCGTTCCGCGACGACCTGCTCGCCCGGGGAGACGATTGATGCGCCCGTCGCGCGCCCGCCTGATCAACGCCGTGCGCCGGTCGATGATCCAGCGCGCCGAATTGCGGCGCAAACTGCACGTCGCCGGCGACGCGCTGAAACCCAAATCGCTGCTCGATCGCGGCAAATATCGCGTCGGCGAAAAGGTCGACGACGCCGCGCATGTCGTTCGCGAGCAGTTCCGCGACAATCGCCTGCCGATCGCGCTCGCCGCGGCGGCGGGGCTCGCATGGCTGTTCCGCGAGCCGATCAAGGAGCATGTCCCGCGCCTAGGCCGCAAGTTGCGCGACCTCGCCGACGGCGCGATCGCGCATCTGCACCCGGCGCACGCCGAAGACGAAGCGGCCGACGACGCCGAAACCCCTATGGAGGAAGATGATGAAGCCCCTCGGTGAAACCGCACGCGAAACGCGTGCGAAAGCGAGCGAACTGGCGGAGAAAACCGCTGAAAGCGCGAAGGCGACCGCCGAGGCGGCGCGCGCGCGGCTGCAGGACGGCTACGACCGCGCCCGCGAGGCGACGAGCGAGCTCGCCGCGAAGGGCCGCGAACAGGCCGACGCCGCGCGCGAGGCCGCGGGCCAGGCTTATGAAAAGGGCAAGGCGCAGGCGAAGCGCGCCAACAGCAAGCTCAAGGACGTCGCCGAAAAGCAGCCGATGGCGCTCGTCGCGGGCGCGGTCGCGATCGGCGCGCTGCTCGGCTCGCTGCTCCCGAAGTCGGGCCGCAAGGACGACTGATGCGCTTGCCGTAAGGGCGCGGCGCTGTTAGGGGGCGCCCCATCTCCCCCGCGCCCCGCGCCAAGGACAGCATCATGAGCAAATTGCACCTCGTATTCGGCGGACGCGTCAGCGATCCGCAGGGCCTCGATTTCGTCGACCTCGGCGCACTCGACGTCGTCGGCCTGTTTCCCGATTACAAGTCGGCCGAAAAGGCCTGGCGCGCCGCCGCGCAGCGCACCGTCGACGACGCCGAGATGAAATATGTCGTCGTCCACCTGCACAAGCTGCTGCAGCCCGACGGCGAATAAGCGGAACCCCTATCCGGCCGCCGCCGACGCGGCGGCATCGTTCAGGACACGCGGCCGAAGGGCAGCAATTGCCTGGCGAGGCGCGAGGCGCCCTTCGCATCGCCCGCGTTGACCAGCGCGAGGACGCGCTTCGCCGCGGCCTGGGTGATCCGGTCGACCTCGGACGGCGCCGCAGCGCCGGCCGCCTTCTGGAGCAAGGGCTTCGCCGCGGCGGCGTCCCCCGAATCGAGCGCGATCCGCGCCAGCCCGGCATAGGCAGGGAAGAAGGCGCGGTTGCCGCCCAGGCGAACCGCCCTGTCCAGCGCGGTCAGTCCCTTGCTCTTGCTGGCACCGAGCGCGGTGCCGCCGACAAATCCCCCCACCTCGCCGATCACGGTGAGATGCCATCCGCCGAGCGCGATCTGCGCTTCGGGGTCGCTGGGATGACGCTTCGCGAACGCCGTCAGCAGGTCGCGGCCGCGGCGCGCATCGCCCATCGATCGCGTCAGCTTGCCGCGATAGCCGAGCGCGATCCCCTGCTGGAGCTGCGCATCGCGGTTCGCGGGCGCCTTTGCCAATGTCGCGTCGATCGCGCCGATCGCCTTGTTGACCAATGCGAGCGCCTGCGTCTTGCTCGTCGCCTGAAACGCCGCGGTGACGAGCGTGGCGCGTGGGCTCGAGGTAGGAGCGGCCGACGAGGCCGCCGGCGCGGCCAGGACGATCGAAACGGCGCCGATCAAGGCGGTCGGTTTGTACATGGGGGAGCTCCATCCTCGTTTGCGATGCCGGTCCCGATTTCATATTTTGACATATATGTCAATTATAGATGACCGCCACATCATGGACCAGTTGAAAACCGCCTGTTTTCCATCAGTCCCGGCCCCGCCAATCTCCGCTTTGCCAATTCATATGTTTGTTCATGTCAAATTCGCACGAAACAGCCTCCAACTCGCGGAACGCATGCGAAGGGCCGGCATCGCGGTGGAGACATGGCCCCTGCCCGGCACGCCGCACGGCATCCTTCCGATGCGAGGCTCCTATGCAGAAAAGCTCCGCCGGACACGAATGGCCTGGCCGGCGCCGGACGGCCTGATCCCCTTTTCAACATTGCTGTCATATTGACGAATCCGCCCCGGGGGTTCAGGGAAGACCCATTGGACCGTTGCGCGCCCTGCGGCGCACGCAACGTGGGGCGACAAGGGAGCGGCATTGACTCAATCGGCGAACGCCTCGAAGCCGCCGCGCGTCCGGCGGCGCAAGAGACAGGGCGAGGTCGCGCGCGAGGAAGGGTTGGTCGCGGCGCGCAAGCTGCTGCTCGAACGCGGCCCCACCGGAGTGACGCTCGCCAATGTCGGCGACGCGATCGGCATGTCGCACGCCAATGTCCTCTATCATTTCGGCTCGGCGGCCGATCTGCAATCGGCGCTGATGGGGTCGATGATCCGCGACCTGACCGACGCGCTCGACGGCGCGGTCGAGCGGATCAAGACCGACGGCGCCGCGCCGCGCGTGATCGTCGACCAGGTGTTCGACGCCTTCGGCGAGGGCGGCGCGGGGCAGCTCGCGGCCTGGATCGCCCTGTCGCGCGACTTCTCGCACCTCGAGCCGGTGCGCGAGGCGGTGAACAGCCTCGTCGTCGCCTTTCGCGACAAGTTCCTCGACGAGGACGCCGACCCGCGCGTCCGTTCGGCGGTGCTGATGATCGCGGTCTGCGCCTTCGGCGACGCGGTGATCGGCCCCCAGCTGCGCGACATGCTGGGCCAGGACGACGACGCGATGCGCAGCCTCGCCGCCAAGCTGCTGCCGATGTTCGTCATCGGGCCGCTTTAGGGCTGCCTGCTGCGGGTGGCGCAGCCTGCGTAGCGGGCAGATTTTCACGGGTTTCGGCGAACAAAAGCGGCGGGTCGAAACCCGCCGCAGGGAGAGGAACGAAGAGGCCTCGCTCCGGAGACCAGCCGCGCGATCAGAAGGTCTTGCTGATGTTGAACCCGATGATCCGCGGATCGAGCACGAAGATGTTCGTGGTCAGCGCGGCATCGTCGCTGTTGAGGAAGGAGTCGGTGATCGGCGTCGAATTGAAGACATTCTTCACATAGGCCTCCATGTGCAGGCCCTCGGGCCCGTCAACGGCGAGCGTCAGGTTGAAGTTCGTCCAGCTCCTCAGCCGGTCATAGGGGTTGAGATTATAGACACGCGCCCAGCTTTTGGCCTGCCAGTAACCGTCGCCGCGGATCGTGGCGCTCCAGTCCTCGCTGAATGGGATCGTATATTCGGCGCCCAGATTGACCGTCCAGCGCGGCGAGTTGGGCATCTCGTTGCCCGAAATGTCGGTCTTGAGGCCCGCCCCGCCATTAAGCTCGGGATAGTTGGCGGGATCATAGGGCGCGCCGGTAGCAGGATCGGTCGGCGGAGCGCCGATCAAGCCCAGCAACCCCCCGATACCGCCGCAGACTGACCAATAGTTGACCAACTCCGTCGTATTCTGGAGCCAGGATTCGGCGACCGCCGTTGGAACGACGCAGTTCGAAGGCAATTGCACCCACGGCCGGAAAACCGTGTAGTCGGGATTGCCCAAATTGCGGTTCATGATGTCGATCGACGTTTCGCCCTTGCCGATCTTCGTCTTCAGATAACCGACATTGGCGATCAGGCGGAAATTGGGCGTCGGCGAAAAAGCTGCCTGCAACTCGGCGCCATAGATCGTCGAATCGAAATTCTCGTTCACCGCGGTGCGGTCGCGAATCTGCGAAACCTGATAGTCCTTATAATCGTAGAAAAAGGCGCTGGCATTGAGGATGAGCGCGCCGCCGAGCAGGCTGTTTTTCGTTCCGACCTCGAACGCGTTCACATATTCGGGCTTGAAGGTCCGGTCATATTCGACGCTTCTCAGAGTCAATATGTTCAAGAGATCCGGGTTGGTGGCGAGAATGGCGTCATATAGGCCATCTCCCGGTCGGAACACGCCCGCTTCCACAAGCTGCTCGCCGGTCGGATATCCGGGGCTCGGGGGGTTCATGCCGCCGCCCTTATATCCGCGCGAATAGAAGGCGTAGATCATCGTTTCGTCGGTGAAATCAAGCACCGGCTTCCAATCGACACCGAAGCGGCCGGTGAAGGTGCCCCATTTCAAATTGATGTCGGGATCGGGGATGAAACCGGTGCCGGTAAGGCCGCCGCCAATAAGCGTCGGCGCCAGCAGAAGCTGGCTCGGGATCGGGGTGAAGCGCTTCTTGTCGAGCGTATAGCGCAGCCCGGCGGTCAGTTTCAGGTCGGGCGTGATATTCCAGTAGGCTTCGCCGAAGAGCCCGTATGATTTGAGCGAATAGGGGTTCGAACTGCGGAAATAATTATGACCGAGCCCGTCCATGGTCGCGACCGGATTGGGGTCGATATAAGGGCAGAAGCTGTTCTTGATCGGGATGGGCGAATTCGCCGGTTCAAGCGCGGGGCCGGAGAACCCGCAATTCGTTATGTCGCTGCCGTTATTGAACGGGAAGATCAAGGAGAGCGCCGTTAGAACGTTGCTCATGATATAATAATCTTCCTGCGCCTTGAACTTCGTGAAATTGGCGCCGAGGCTGAAATTGAACGGGCCGTCAAAGTCCGATTGCAGACGCAGTTCCTGCGAAAATTGTTTCGAATCGGATGATGCGACGTCGAAGGTCCCGATCGTGTTCGAACATCCGATCTGCGGGTCGCAGAATATTCCTCCCGGCGCGAGATCACGATAGTCAAAGCGACCGTAAGGCTGGGGCATCGTCGTATTGATATCGATCACGCTGGTGTCGTTGAACACCGGCACCGTGTTGAAACGGTTGAAATCCTGGAAGCTATAAACATGATCCCAGTTGTAGGCGGTCTGCGACGACAGCGTCAGCGTATCGGTCAGATCGACATCGAGATTGAACTGAAGAATATCGGCGCCGGCGCGATAGATCGGATCGTTGAACGAGGCGATCTCACGCAGATTGCGCGACTGCGTTACCCCGCCATAGGGATCGACCGGATTTATCAATGTCACCGGATTACCGCTGGCATCATATCCAAAGCCGAAAAGGGTGTTGAGTTCGATCAGCGCCGCAATCGGCGGGAACGAAAGGCCGTTGGGGGTGCCATAGGCGTCGTCATCGTATAAACTGCCCGCCTTGCACCCGGTGCTGAACAGCGCCCTTCTGATATTGTTGAACCCCCTGCCTTCCGGATCGCCGGCATCGTCCTCCACCACCGGGGTCGATCCGACAATGTCCGGTCCGTCGTCGCGGTGACATATCTGCTTGCCGGTGCGCGAGCGGTCGTCCTTTTCGTGGAAACGCTCCCAGATCAGGCTGCCCCGCACGCTCGGCACGGGCTCGAAACCCAGCGTCACGCGCCCCGACCACAGATCACGCCCGTTGATCCGATGCTTGGTGACGCTGTTATAATCATAGCCGTCGCGCTGGGTCATCGACCCGGCGAGGCGCAGGCCGAGCTTGTCGGTCACGATCGGGATATTCAGCATCCCGACGAGCCGGCGGCTGTTGTAATTGCCGACCTCGCCCTTGATGCTGCCCTCGAACTTATTGAGCTTGGGCTTGGCCGAGATCAGGTTGATGACGCCCGCGGTGGCGTTGCGGCCATAGAGCGTGCCCTGCGGCCCGCGCAGCACCTCGAGCCGCTCGACGTCGAAATATTCCTGTTCGAACAGGCGGTTGCGGAGCAGCGTCGTGTTGTTGAAGCTGACGGCGGCGCCGGCATCCGACGTCGTCGAGATCGACTTGGTGCCGATGCCGCGGATCGAGATATTATAGCCCGAGAAATTATTCTTGCTGAAGGTCAGGTTCGGCACCGCCTTCATCAGGTCGAACCCGCCTTCGACCTTCTGCGCGTTCAGATCTTCGCCGCTGAACGCCGAAATGGCGATCGGCACGTCCTGGACTTTCTCGACGCGCTTCTGCGCGGTGACGACGATCTCGTTCGCCGAGCGCGCGGGAGGCGCTTCCTCCTGCGCCGCCGCGTCCTGCGCCCGCGCGGACATCGTCAGCCCGATCGAAACGGCCATCAAGCTCACCGCGCCGCAGACGCGCGTCACCCTGTGCGATCGCATAACCCATCTCCCCTGAGAACGGCGGTTGATCCGCCGCGCATTATTCGTTGCGCCTTCAGATGGGCGATTGCTGATATTAATGTCAATATCAAATTTATGCCCTCCCCATCCGGCGCGATCGAGCCGGACGGCCCTGGCCCCTATCAACCGCCAATCGCTGCCCGGACCAGCATCACGGAAAGAAATATCCCTGCATTTCAGCATGAAAGTTACATGAAACCGGGCTCATCCTTCCTATTTGGCGGCCATTCGACTTGTCGCGCCCGGGCAGCGGGAAGGCGGAAGGAGCGTCTCGCAAGTTTATGTTGACACCAATGTCTATAAGCATTTATATTGACATTATTGTCAAAACGGAGTCGAGCCCATGCCCCCCGAAACGCCCTGCGAGGCCAGAAGCCCCAGCGACCTGTCGATCCGCGTCCGCAACCTCCAGTTCCGCTTCGACGATGCGACGCGCAGCCAGCGCTGGTGGCACGGCGGCGATCCGGTCGCGACGGCCTTCTTCAATGCCCTGTCGGCGACCTTCCCCGATGGCGAGAAGTTCTTCATGGACAGCGTCCGCCACTTTCGCCACCTGACCCACGAACCGCTGCGCTCGCAGATCAAGGATTTCGTCGGGCAGGAGGCGGTCCACAGCCGCGAGCACCGCACGTTCAACGCGCTGGCGACCGATGCCGGCTACGACATCGCCCGGCTCGAGGCACGGACCCGCAAGGTCATCGCCTTCGGTCAGCGCAATGCGAAGATCCGCCAGCTCGCCGCGACCTGCGCGCTCGAGCATTTCACCGCGATCCTCGCCCATGCGCTGCTCGCCGCGGACAGCACCGACCTGACCGGCGCGCCCGAGGAGGCGCGGCGCATGTGGAGCTGGCACGCGATGGAAGAGCTGGAGCACAAGGCGGTCGCCTTCGACACGATGCGCGTCGCGACGCGGGACTGGTCGCCGCTGCGGCGCTATCTGCTGCGGACGCTCACCATGGCGGCGAGCACCCTGCTCTTTTTCTGGACGATCGGCGCCAACATGGCGTCGCTGTACCGCGAGGACGGCCTCAACACGCCGCGCACCTGGTGGCGGACCGCGAAATATCTACTGGCGAAGCCCGGCGTGCTGCGCCGCTGCTTCCGCCCCTATCTCCAATATTACCGGCCGGGGTTCCATCCGTGGGACCATGACGACCGCGCCCTGCTGGCGCAGACCGAAGCCAGGCTGGGGCTCGCCGCGGGCTGACATGGCGAAGCGCCCGGGGGCGCACGGCGATCGAAGGAATCAGGGCTTTGCCGGCGCCAGCCTGACCCGGACGGACCCGGCCGCCTACCGGAAATTGTCGGCGTAGGCCTGAATCTTCAGCGTGCGCGCGGGGGTCGACACGACCTCGGCCTCGATGCCGTTGCGCGCCGCATAGGCCAATGCCTCGTCGCGGCTCGCGAAGCCGAGGCGGAGCTGGCGGCGCGTGTCGCCGCTGCCCGCCCAGCCCATCAGCGGGTCGGCCTTGCGCGCTTCGGCGGGGGCGAATTCCAGCATCCAGCGCTGCGTTCCGGCGCGGCCGGACTGCATCGCATTCTTGGGCTTCTGGAAAATCCGCGCTTTCATCGCTCGTCCTCGAAATAGTGTCTATGCCGCCGCCTTAGCCGGTCGCGCGGCATGCGAAAAGAGGGCTTATGCCCCGTCGCGCCGCGCCTGCGCCGCCTTGGTGAGCAGGGTCGGCCGCGCGCGCGCCGGGTCGTCGGGCCAGCTATGCTTCGGATAGCGGCCGCGCATCTCGCGCGCGACGTCGTGCCAGCTTCCGCTCCAAAAGCCCGCGATGTCGCGCGTCGTCTGGATCGGGCGGTGCGCGGGCGAGGTCAGCGCGAGGACCAGCGGCACCGGCGGCTCGCCGACGCTCGGATGGCGCGTCAGGCCGAACAACTCCTGCACCCGCACGGCGACCGTCGGGCCGCCCTCGGCGCCATAGTCGATCGGGTGGCGGCTGCCCGCGGGGGTCGCATAGTCGGAAGGCGCGCGCTTTTCGAGCAATTGCCGCGCCGGCCAGTCGAGCAGGCCCATCAGCGCGTCGGTGAGCTTGCGATCGGGAATGTCGCGCAGCCCCCGGCTCTCGGCGAGCAGCGGCGCGAGCCACAGGTCGAGGCTGTCGGCGAGCGCGCCGGGCGACAGCGTGTCGAGCCCCGCGAAGGACGCGCGCTGGCGCAGCGCCTGCGACGCCGGCCCCCAGCCGATCAGCCCGAGCCCCTTGCCCTCCACCGCTGCGAGGCGGACGGCAACATCGTCCTCGGCGCCCTCGCCGCGCCCCGCCTTGCCGCTCGCCAGCGCGATCGCGCCGAGCCGCCGTTCGCGGCGATGGTCGACGCGGTCGCTCGCGGGGTCGTAGCGGCTCGCTGCATGCGCGACGATGCGGTCGGCGAACAGCGCCTCGACCTCGGCCGCGTCGATCGGCGCCGCGGCGAGGATGCGCACGCCCGCCGCGTGCCCCTGCGCGTCGGCGATGGCGAGCCACTCGCCGTTCGCGAGCGGATCGACGGGGTCGAGCCGGTAGGCGCGCCCGCCGACGCTCAGATATTCGCCGCGCTGCCCGGCGCGCGCGCGCGCGACGCGGTCGGGCCAGGCGGTCGCGATCCAGCCGCCGATCGAGCGCGACGGCACCCGGTCGCTGCCCGCCGCGAGCCGCTCGCCAAGGCTCGCAAGCCGCCGCGCAAGGCGCCACGCGCCTTCGCTGCGCTCGCCCTTGGCGCCGCGCCAGCGCTGCAGCCGCGCCTCGACATCGACCCCGCGCCCGCCGAGCCCCGGCTCGGTCAGCAGCACCGCGAGCCGCGCCGCCAGCTCGGCCTCGCCCGCCGCCGCCGCGTCGAGGAGCATATGCGCGAGCGGCACCGGCAGCGGCACCGCGGCGAGCGCCTTGCCGTGCGCGGTGATCCGCCCGTCCTCGCCGAGCGCGCCGATCGCGATCAGCCGCGCCTTGGCCTCGGCGATCGCGGCGGGCGACGGCGGGTCGAGCCAGCCCAGTTGGCGCGGATCGACAATCCCCCAACTCGCGCAGTCGAGCACGACGGGCATCAGGTCGTTCTCGTGGATCTCGGGCGGGTCGAAGGGCGGCATCCCCGCGGTCGCGGGCGCCTCCCACAGGCGGTAGGCGACCCCCGGCCCCTGCCGCGCCGCGCGACCCGCGCGCTGGGTCGCCGACGCCTGGCTCGCGCGTTCGGTGACGAGCCGCGCGATTCCCGCCGCCTTGTCGAAGCGCGGGCGGCGCGACAGGCCGGCGTCGATGACGATCCGCACCCCGTCGATCGTCAGGCTGGTCTCAGCGATGCTCGTCGCGAGGATCAGCTTGCGTCGCCCCTCCGCGTCGCGGACCAGCGCCCGGCGCTGCACCGCCGGGTCGATCTGTCCGTGGAGTCGGTGGACGGCGAGCGGCAGCCGCGCCTCCTCGACCGCCGCCGCGGCGCGTTCGATATCGGCGGCGCCCGGCAGAAAGGCGAGCATGTCGCCTTCCCCCTCGTCGGCGAGCGCCTGCCGCACCGCGGCGAGCACGCTCGCCTCGAGCCGGTCCTCGGCGCGGCGGCCGATGTGGCGGAGTTCGAGCGGCCAGCTCTTGCCCTCGCTCTTCACCAGCGGCGCATCGCCGAGCAGCGCGCCGAAGCGCGCGCCGTCGAGCGTCGCCGACATGGCGACGAGGCGCAGGTCGTCGCGCAGCCCCTGTTGCGCGTCGATGGCGAGCGCGAGCGCGAAATCGCCGTCGAGGCTGCGTTCGTGCACCTCGTCGAACAGCACCGCGCTCACCCCGGCGAGTTCGGGATCGGCAAGGATGCGGGTGCGGAACAACCCCGGCGTCATCACCAGGAGGCGCGTCGCCGCCGACTGCTTGCTGTCGAGCCGCGTCGCATAGCCGACGGTGCCGCCCACCGCCTCCCCCATCTCCTCGGCGATGCGCTCCGCCGCCGCGCGCGCGGCGAGGCGGCGCGGCGACAGCAACCACACCGCGCCCGTGCACCACGGCTGGTCGAGGATCGCCGGCGCGACGCGCGTCGTCTTGCCCGCGCCCGGCGGCGCGACGACGACGGCATTGGGCTTGAGCACCAGCGCCGCCATGATGTCGGGCAGCACCGCATCGATCGGCAGCGCCTGCCTCATGATGTTAATAAGCGCGCGCCACCGCGAAGGCGACGGCCTCGGTCAGCGCCGCGCGCGCCTGGCTGGCGCGGAACCCGCCGATCGCGTCGACCGCGCGCTGGCCATAGTGCCGCGCGCGCGCCAGCGTGTCGGCGATCGCGTCGTGCTTCAAAAGCAGACCCTTGGCGTGAGCGAGGTCCTCGTCCGAGGTCCGGTGCCCGACGATCGCCTGCTTCCAGAATTCGCGCTCCTCCGCCGTGCCGCGCGCATAGGCGAGAATGACGGGCAGCGTGACCTTGCCGTCGCGGAAATCGTCGCCGACGCCCTTCCCCATCGTTTCGGCGTCCGACACATAGTCGATCGCATCGTCGACGAGCTGGAAGGCGATGCCGAGGTTGCGGCCATAGGCGTCGAGCGCCGCCTCGGTCGCCTCGTCGCGCTCGGCGACCACCGCCGCGATCTTGCACGCGGCGGCGAACAGCTCGGCGGTCTTGGCGTTGATGATCGCGAGATACTGGTCCTCGCTCGTCTCGATGCGGCGCTGCGCCGAAAGCTGGTTGACCTCGCCCTCGGCGATCACCGCCGAGGCGCGCGACAGGATCTTCAGCACCTTCAGCGAGCCGTCCTCGACCATCACCTCGAAAGCGCGGCTGAACAGGAAGTCGCCGACGAGCACCGAGGCGCTGTTGCCCCAGATGGTGTTGGCGGTCTTGCGCCCGCGGCGCAGGTCCGACTTGTCGACGACATCGTCGTGGAGCAGCGTCGCGGTGTGGATGAACTCGACCGCGGCGGCGAGCTTGCAGTGGCGGTGGCCCGGATAGTCGAGCAGCTGGCCGCAGGCGAGCGTCAGCATCGGTCGCATCCGCTTGCCGCCGCCCGCGATCAGATGCCCCGCGAGCTCGGGGATCAGCGGCACCTCCGACTGCATCCGGTCGAGAATGACCGCATTCACCTCGTTCATGTCGGCGGCGACGAGCGCCATCATCGGATCGAGCGAGGGCGGGCGGTCCCCGTGGAGCTGATGGATTTCCGCAGTCATGGCGAGCGCTCCCTTGGCCGCGCGGGGGGCAATTTGCAACGACTTTCGGCTTGCCAGCGCCCCCTTTGCGGTGCCAAGCGTGCCGCGAACGAGAGGAGCCGCCCGCCCGATGGACGACCAGTTGAGCCGTTACCGCCAGAGCATCGACAATATCGACGCCGCGCTCGTCTATATGCTCGCCGAACGCTTCAAGGTGACGAAGGCGGTCGGCGAGCTCAAGGCGACGATCGACCTGCCCCCTGCCGACCCCGACCGCGAGGCGCGTCAGATCGAACGGCTGCGCGCGCTGGCGCGCGAGGCCGACCTCGATCCCGAATTCAGCGAGAAATTCCTGCGCTTCATCATCGACGAGGTGATCCGCCACCACGAGCAGGTCAAACGGGAGAAGGACGCATGACCCATCCGATCTTCGCGCGCTGGCCCGCGCAGCATCCGGACCGCCTCCAGCTCTTTTCGGCGCCGACCCCCAACGGGGTGAAGGTGGGCATCATGCTCGAGGAAACCGGCCTCGCCTACGAGCCGCACCGCATCGACATCATGGCGAACGAGAGCCACGACCCCGCCTTCCTGACGCTCAACCCCAATGGCAAGATTCCCGCGATCTACGACCCCGACGGGCCGAACGGCACGCCGCTGGCGCTGTTCGAATCGGGCGCGATCCTGATCTATCTCGCGGACAAGACGGGGCAATTCCTTTCCGCCGACCCGAACGCGCGCTACGAAACGATCCAGTGGCTGATGTGGCAGATGGGGGGCGTCGGGCCGATGTTCGGCCAGCTCGGCTTCTTCAACAAATTCGCCGGCAAGGACTATGAGGACAAGCGCCCGCGCGATCGCTACGCGGCCGAATCCGCACGCCTGCTCGACGTTCTCGACGCGCGGCTGGCGGAACGGACGTGGGTGATGGGCGACGACTACAGCATCGCCGACATCTCGCTGCTCGGCTGGGTGCGCAACCTGATCGGCTTCTACGAGGCGCGCGAAATCGTCGGGTTCGATCGCTTCGCTCACGTCCAGCGCTGGCTCGACGCGGGACTGGCACGCCCGGGCGTGCAACGCGGGCTGGAAGTGACGGCCGCCTGAGAGGTGACCGGAACCGACTGGTAGCGGACGTTGACCTCCCCTCCCTTGTAGGGAGGGGTCGGGGGTGGGTAGCGACGCCGAAGGCGGCGCTTCCTTCCTTCTCGCTTCGCTCGCACCCACCCCTAACCCCTCCCTAAAAGGGAGGGGAATGGCTCAAATCCACCCCAAAGCAGCCCTGCGCCTACCCCGCCGGTAGCCTGAGCCGCACCAGCAGCCCGCCCAGGTCCTCGCTTTCCTCGAGCCCGATGCTGCCGCCGTAGATCTCCGCGACGTCGCGGACGATCGCGAGGCCCAGCCCGGTTCCGGGCTTGTTGCTGTCGAGCCGCACCCCGCGGTCGAAGATGCGCACGCGGTCGGCCGGCGAGATGCCGGGGCCGTCGTCCTCGACCAGTATCTCGGCCATGCCGCCCTCGCGCTCGATCGTCACGAAGATGCTGCCGCCGCCATATTTGGCCGCGTTTTCGAGGAGGTTTCCGACGAGTTCGTCGAGATCCTGCCGCTCGACCCGCGCGATCAGCGACCTGTCGCCCGCGGCGTCGAGCCGCGCGTCGGGATAGAGCGCCGCGACCGCGCGCGACACGCCCTCGACGCTGTCCCAGACATTCGCGCGCGCCTGCGCCGCACCCCGGCGCCCGACGGCGCGCGCGCGCGCGAGGTGGTGCTCGACCTGGCGCTGCATCGTCGCCGCCTCGCGCCGCACCGTGTCGGCGAGCGGATCGTCGGAGCCGGTGGCGCTGTTGACGAGCACGGTCAGCGGCGTCTTGAGCGCATGGGCGAGGTTGCCCGCGTGGAGCCGCGCTTCCTCCGCCTGTTTCTCGTTATGCGCGAGCAGCGCGTTCAATTCGTCGACCATCGGCTGCACCTCGAGCGGCAGCGGCGCGATGACGCGGCGGTTCTGCCCGCCGCGCATCGCCGCGATCGCGCGCCGGATGTGGCGGAGCGGCCAGAGGCCGTAGAAGGTCTGGAGCGCCGCGAGGGCGATCAGCCCGAGCCCAAGCAGCCCCAGGCTGGGGATCAGCGTCGCACGCACCGCGCGGATCTGAAGGTCGAGCGCGTCGCGCGACTGGGCGATCTGGAACCGCCACTTGGTGTTGCTGCCCGGCAGCACGACGTCGCGCTCGAGCACGCGCAATTCCTCGTCGGGGAACTGGTGGCTGTCATAGGTGTGGAGCTGCTGATCCTCGTGCTTGTCCGATGTCGCGAGCCGGCGTTCCCACAGCGAGCGCGAGGGATAGGGTTCCTGCCCGCCGCCGCTGATCTGCCAGTAAAGGCCGCTATAGGGCTCGAGGAAACGCTGGTCGCCGAGCGGCTGGAGCAGGCGGACCTCGCCGTCGGGGCCGATTTCCGACGAGCGGATCATCGCGATCAGCACATATTCGAGGCCCGAATCGAAGTTGCGCGTGATCGCGCCGGTGAGCACCCGGTCGAGCGCGAAGCCACCGCCGAGCAGCAGCACCGAAATCCAGATCGCCGCGATCGCGATCATGCGCCGCGCCAGCGAGCCGGTGATCCGGCTCGTCAGCGCCT
>Ga0182745_1000825_pt1 | contig 31924 bp, 25 predicted proteins | sample eDN3rd30CKraftBY_FD_128523 | JGI IMG/M metagenome (GOLD analysis project Ga0182745, IMG submission 128523) | Enriched backyard soil microbial communities from Emeryville, California, USA - eDNA 3rd pass 30_C Kraft BY (version 2) (version 2) | ecosystem: Environmental > Terrestrial > Soil >... | reverse complement strand
CGCTCCTGCTGCTGGCGCGAAACCAGCGGCCCCATCTGCGTATCCACGTGGAGGCCCGGCCCAAGGCGCATCGACTGCGCCGCCGCGCTCACCCCTTCGACGACGCGATCGAAGATCTTGCGATGCACATACAGCCGCGAACCGGCGGTACACACCTGGCCGGCGTTGAAGAAGATGGCCTGCGCTGCTCCGCCGATCACGGTTTCCAGATCCGCATCGGGCAGCACCACCACCGGAGACTTGCCGCCGAGTTCCAGCGAGACGCGCTTGACGGTCTCGGTGGCGGAACGGTTGATCGCCTTGCCCACCGCGGTGGATCCGGTGAATGCGATCTTGTCGACGCCAGGATGCGCCACCAGTGCCGCGCCGGTCGCGGCGCCGGTTCCAGTCAGTATGTTGACCACACCCGGCGGAAACCCGGCTTCGGCAATCAGCTCGCCCAAACGCAGAGACGTCAATGACGTCTGCTCGGCCGGCTTGAGAATGCAGGTGCAACCCACCGCGAGTGCCGGCGCGATCTTCCACACCGCCATCAGCAGCGGAAAATTCCAGGGCACGATCTGCGCCACCACACCCACCGGCTCACGCGTACTGTAAGTGTGATAACGCCGGCCAGGCGGCCTGGGAATGGAGGTCTCGAAGGTGCTGCCTTCCACCTTCGTGGCCCAGCCGGCCATGTAGCGCAGGTAGTCACGCGTGGCGGGCACGTCGATCAATCCGGCCATGAAGCGCGTCTTGCCGTTGTCGATGCTTTCCAGCTCGGCCAGCTCGTCGGCGTGACGCTCCACCAGATCCGACAATCGCCACAACGATGCTTCGCGGGCCGCGGGCGACATTTCCGGCCAAGGCCCCTGCTCGAAAGCCCGGCGCGCTGCGGCGACTGCACGATCCACGTCGGCCTGATCGGCATTGGCGATGACCGAGATTTCCCGGCCGGTGGCCGGATCCGTGACCTGGAGCTGCCCCTTTCCCGGCTCGACCCATTCGCCGCCGATCAGCAGGCGCGGCGCACGTTCGAGGAATTTCGCCACGGCCTCGCTCGGCGCAGGCTGCTGGGCAATCGAGGCAACGGAGTTGATTGCGGTGTTCACGGGCTTTCCTGACAGAGATCTGGAATCTTGAACGTAAGGCGGCCGGCAAGACATTGCGCGACCGACAGCGAACTAAACGGGTCCTGCGTGCAATGCAGGCATCTTTGATCTACTCCATTCGAGCGCCACGTTGAGAGCATCGGCGGCCGGGACTGTTTTCGGGAGCCTCAAAAACAGGGACGTTTTTGCGGCAGCCCTACAGGGACGTACTCGCGGGCGGTCCCGAAAACAGTCCCGGCCGGCGGTGCTCCACGCACGCTCAGGTAGCGAGACGCGAGACGCGGCGAAAGCAAAACAGACACTCCTCAATGCCAGAACATCTTGGCCAGCAGCGTCGAGCGCGAAGTCGTCCGCGTCTTGGCCAGGATGCTGCGCACGTGCGTCTTCACCGTCGGCACGCTGATGGCCAGGCGCCGCGCGATCACCTTGTTCGACAGGCCATCCTTCACCAACGCCAGGACGGTCCGCTCACGCTCGGTGAACGCGTACTCCTCGCCGGTGGTGCTGCTTTGCTCGTCTTCGGCGACCACGGTGCGCAGATAGCTCTCCATCAGCGGATGCGCATCCTGGATCAGCCGGATGTCCCGGCCGCTCAGCGGCGCATTGCGACCGCACTTGAGCAGCGAGATGCCGGCGATGATGCGTTCGTCACGGCGGAAGAACACCTCGATGACTTCGTTGATGCTCTGCGGCACGATGAAACGGTGAAAGTACTCGCTGTTCTGGCGCACGCTCGGCGGCAGCGCATCGCTCAGCGTGATCACCCGGTTGTCGGGCGCGTGGAAATGCCGTGGATGCAGCGGGTCGAGCTGGTGCAGGCCGCGGATGTAGCGGCGATGAAACGACAGGTCGACGTTGTAGGTGAGGAACTGCGACTGGTTGCAGTCCTCGCCGACGCGATAGAACACGCCGGCGCTGGCATTGATGGCCGAGCACAGCCAGGTCAGCGTCTCGAACTTGAGCCGCTCGGCCACGACCGGGCCGCCATGAGCCTGTGGTTCCGACAGATCACCGTTGTGCATGACATTGCCCCCCAACGTATCGTCGTGTGCGTCCGCCGCCGCGCCGAAGGTAGAACCCGCGCCACGGCGCGTGCCTGACCGGCAGCGAACAAAAGATCCACTGCCGCTGCACCGCCGCCGTAGCGTCAGGGCAACGGGAAAATCGCGTTGATCTGCCCGGTGCCGGTGCTGGCGAAATAGTCGGTGACGACCTCCACCGGCTGGTCGTAACGATCCCAGCCGAGCACGCCCAGCAGCATGGCGGTGTCGTGCATCTTGCCCTCGCCGTGACACAGCTCGGCGTACTCCGGCAGCATGGCGGTGAATTCCTTGAAGCGGCCGGCCTTCCACAAGTTCACCACGTGGTGGTCGACCTGCTGGTAGAACTCGCGGCTGATGGTGAAGATGCCCGCCTCGGCGTCGCGGTTGTCGTGGAAGCGGTGCGACAGTGAGCCGGAGGCCAGCACCATCACGTTGCTGTCGCTTTGCTCGATGGCTTCGAGCACGGCTTCGCCGAACTGGCGGCTGTCGTCCAGGTCGTGCCACGGGCACCAGGCTGCCACCGAGACCACCTTGAAGCGCTTGTCCTGGTTCATGTAGCGCATCGGCACCAGCGTGCCGTACTCCAGCTCCAGGCTCTTGATCTCGTGCGCGCGCGTCTTGACGCCGCGGCGGTTGGCGCACTCGGCGATGGCGCGGCCCAAGGCCGGGTTGCCCTCGTAGGAGAACTCCATGTCCTTGATGAAGTGCGGCAGCTCGTTGCTGGTGTAGATGCCTTCGAAGCGGTCGTGGCAGTTGATGTGATAGCCGGAGTTCACCAGCCAGTGCACGTCGAACACCACCACGGTGTCGACGTTCAGAGCGCGGGCGCGCTCGGCGATGATGCGATGGCCGTTGATGGCGGCCTCGCGACAGCCGTGATGCTTGCCGGGCATTTCCGACAGATACATGGACGGCACGTGGGTGACCTTGGCCGCCAGTACGAGCTTACCCATTTGCGTTCTCCGCTGGTTGCGCGTCAGGCGCGGGCCTGACTCGCGAACGCGTCATCACCGATCAGGAAATTGGTCAGGCGCCCGATGCCATCCACTTCCGTGACGACTTCGTCGCCGGGCTGCACGTCCACCACACCTTCGGGCGTGCCGGTGAGGATGATGTCACCCGGTGCGAGCGTCATGAACTCGCTCAGGTATTCGATCAGGAACGGCACGTCGAAGATCATATCGCGCGTGCTGCCCTTCTGGGTCTGCTTGCCGTTGATGCTGGTGCGCAGATCCAGGTTCATCGGGTTCGGCACGTCGGCCGCGTCCACCAGCCACGGGCCCAGCAGCGTCGCACCATCGCGATTCTTCACGCGCAGGTTGGGACGATAGTAGTTTTCCAGGTAGTCGCGGATCGCGTAGTCGTTGGCGACCGTGTACCCAGCCACGTAGTCGTACGCCTGGTCGCGCGGAATCTTGCGACCGTACCGACCGATGACCACGGCCAGTTCGCATTCATAGTGCATGTACGCAGCATCGCCCGGACGCCAGGTCTTGGCGCGGTGGCCGGCAATCGTATTCGCACCCTTGAGGAAGACCAGCGGCGCCTTCTGTGCACCGAAGGCCAGCTCCTTGGCGTGATCGGCATAGTTCAGGCCGACTGCGAAAATGGTGCGTGGCTGAATCGGCGGCAGCCAGACCACCTGGCTTTCGTCGAGCACCCGTCCATCCGCCAGCCGTACCCGGCCTTCGAATTCCGTCGCGGCGTGCACCGCGCCTGCATAGGCTACGCGCGCCCGCTTCATCGCAACTCTCCAGCAATCACTTCCGCTTGGTTCACCAGCGGATTCTCCAGTCGACCCACGCCCGCCACTTCGATCGCCACCGTATCGCCAGCACTGGCCAGCGGACCGGTTTCCGACACGGCCGGCAGCAGCACGTCGCCTTCGGCCAGCGTCATGAATGCGGTGACGTCCGCGATCAGGCGCGGAATCGACCGCACCAGCTCGCCCAGACTCTTCTCGAGCTGCAGCTTGCCGTTGACGAGGGTGCGCACCGTCAGCGCTGCCGGGTCCTTGACGTGCTCGGCCGCCAGCACCCAGGGCCCGATCGGGCAGAAGCCGTCGCGGCATTTCTCACGGATCGCCGGACGATAGAAATTGTCGTGCGGCACGCTGACGTCGTTGACCACGGTGTAACCGCCGATGAAGCTCAGCGCCTGCGCTTCGCTCACGCGGCTGGCCGCACGGCCGATCACGATGCCCACCGTGCCGCCCATGCGCAACGCCGGCACGCCGGCCGGCACCGGGATCGCCGAGCCGTAACCGATCCAGGTATTGGCCGGCTTGACGTACAGCACCGGCGCCTTGGGCGGCGCGACATAGGGAGGCTCATGGATGGCATTGCCGAGCGCCTCGAGCGCACCGCGGAAATTGTGCAGCGTTCCGTAAACGCCGCCGCTGGTCGGCACGTCCCAGGCGATCTCGGCGCCGGCGCGCCACTGCCCGTCCAACTGGACCCGTCCAGCCGGGTCGATCTCTACCCGCCGCAGCGGCGCGCTGCCGCGTAACCGGGCCAATGCAATGCTCATCTTTTGGGGTCTACTACTGGTGACAGGATATTCTTTCACAGGTTAAGTATTAGCCCCAATGAAGTCAAATTGCGCCGATTGCAGCACTGTCCGCCGCGCAATCGCATGGACGCTGCGCTGCGCGCGATGGCAGAATCGCGCGCCTTCCGCCCCCTGACTGAGCAACGCCGTGCGGGCGGCCCTCAACCACCAACTCTCGCGATCCTTCGATGAAGCCCAACAAGAAGCAGTCAGCCGGCAACAGGCGCGCCAGCCGCCCGCAGGCGAATCCCGTGCCGGCGATTCACCTGCGCGACCTGTCGCGCTCGCTCCCGATGGCGCTGATGCGGGCGCGCGAGGCGGTGATGATGTATTTCCGCCCGCACCATCGCGAACACGGAATCACCGAGCAGCAATGGCGCGTGCTGCGCGTGTTGCATAAATCGGGAGAAATCGAGATCGCCGACCTGGCGCGCGAGACAGTGCTGCTAGCGCCGAGCCTGTCACGCATCCTGCGCGACCTGGTCGCGGCCAAAATGGTCAACCGCCGCCCGGTGGAACACGACCTGCGCCGCAGCCTGGTGTCGATCGGCCCGGCCGGCGTGACCCTGCTCGCCAAGGTCGCGCCGCTGTCGGAAGCCAGCTTCTCCACCATCGCCGAGCGTTTCGGCGCCCAGCGGCTGAACGAGTTGTTTGGATTGCTCAACGAGCTGGAAGAGGCACTCGATCGCAGCGAGCCCACCGCCTCGCGGCGCACCGCAGCGGCCTCGAAGCGCAACCGGGTCCGCAACGACCCGCAGGCGGACCGGGAATCGGCCTGATCGATCCCGGCATTCAGGAAGCGCCGGGGCTACGCCTCTTTCGTCATTCCCGCGCAAGCGGGAATCCATCTTCTGACTGCGGATGGACTCCCGTGTGCGCGGGAGTGACAGGGAAATTTACTGCGCAGCGGCCTGCTGCGTATCGGCCATCCCGGCCTCACGCAGCTTGCGAATGACCCGATCCTGCACCCACTTCGAGCTCCACCAGTCGATGGGCGTGATCGCGTTGCCGGCGAGCAGCATGGTGAAATGCAGGTGGTCGCCACCGGCCAGGCCGGTGGAGCCGCTGCGGCCCAGCACCGCGTTGGTATCGACCGTGTCGCCCACCTTCACCGTGATCGACGACAGGTGCGCATACAGCGATTGCAGCCCCATGCCGTGATCCACGATCACGCAGTTGCCGTAGATGCCGAGCCAGCCCGCGTGCAGTACCGTGCCGCGGTTCGCAGCCTGCACCGGCGCATTGGCGGTGGAAGCCAGGTCGAAGCCCAGATGAACCTGCTGATCCACGTCGTTGCCGCCGTAGATGTAGGTTCGCTGGTCCGCGAAGCCCGCCTCGACCGCCGTATTGAGCAGCTGCTTGAACGGGCCGTGCCACAGGATCTGCGGCGAGGTCTTGCTCGCCAGTGATGAGATCAGCGCGTTGTTGTCACGACGCAGGTCGCGGTTGATGCGCAGGAACGAGCCGAGCAGGTCTGACGGATTCTCCACTTGCAGCTCGGGCGTGTTCTGCAGGATGGCCGGCACGACCTTCGACAGGAAGCGGTCGTCGATCGTGATGCGGCTCTTGCGGAACGCCTTCGGGAAGACGCGGTACTCGAACGTCGCGTGGCTCTCGTTGCCGACGTCATCGCGGGCAAAGACCTGGATGGGCGTGTTCTGGTCCTGATTCCACAGCAGCGCGAAGAACGCCACGCGCAAGCCGGGATCGGCATTGGGAATGCCCGCGCCCGACGCGGGGAATCCCGGGTATTCCTGGTCGCCGACGCGCACGCCCGACATGGCATCGGCCGGCCTGACCTGATAGACCACCATCTCCGAGCCGCCGTAGTTGATGTAATGGTGGGTCGACTGGACCGCGATCTGCGGAGCCGTCAGCCGTACTTCGATATCGTGGCTGGCGGTGGACTGGACCTGGCGATATCCGAACAGCACCGGGCGCGCGGCCGTCACGACGATGCGCGCGGCACCGGCTTCGAGATCGGCAATCTCCCGCTTGCCGATGGAACGCTGCAGGCGCAGCCGGTCGCCTTCGCGGGTCAGTTGCCCATCGTTGCCGCCGGTCAGGCTGAAAAGCGGCGTCCGTCGGGCGCCCTGCTCCAGCACGGCGTCCAGCGCCACTAGCTTGCCCGCGGGCGCATCGACGTTCACGACCAGCTCGCCGGTCTGACCGATGTGCTTGAGCGGCTGGGCGATCTCGATGACCGGCCCCGGCGCCCGTCCAGCGAAGTACCAGGCAGTTCCGGCCGCAGCCACGAGGATCACGATCAAGGTAGTGAAAATGCGCATGCGGCGATTGTAGACAAGCTGGCCGCGGAATCGCGAGCGTTGCGGGCATTTCACATGCGCTCGAACACCATTCGCCGGGAACCCGGGCGCTCGATCGACCGTTGTGCTCACCTGAAACCGGGCGCAATGCGAACCGGCTGCAACGTCGCCAAAGCCAGACAGCCCGCTCGCAGCCTGGCTTACAGATCCGAGAACAGCATTGCCACGCGCCGAAGAACTCTTGCCCGCGGGGCCGCAGTCCGTACCTCTGACTGCAACCCGCAACGTACGCATTCTCGCCAAGCTCGCCCTGGGGACGCTCAGCCTCGGGATGGTTTATGCCGTGCTCATCAGCTGGCTCGACCCGGCGCTGCCCTGGCCGATGAGTTTCGCCAGCACCCAGCCATGGTGGCTGGCTGCGCTCAACGCGGTGCCGGTGCTCATTCTCACTGCGGCACTGACGATCGTGACGCGGCGGATCGTGCTGGCGAGCTGGCTGACGGCGCTGCTGCTGGGGGCGCTCTACGCCGTCAATACCATCAAGCTGTCGCAGCTGGCGACGCCGCTGCTGCCCGATGATTTCCACTTCCTGAGCGAGCTGCGGCTGAGCTACACCTTCTTCAGCAACTACCTGGCGATCGGGCGGCTGCAGGCATTGATCGCAATCGTGCTGCTGGCGGTGACGCTGCTACTGGCAAGAGCGCCGGTCCTGCCGCAGCTGAGCGGTCGACGGCGCGCCCTGGCGGGGCTGGTGATTCTCGGTGTCGGCACGAGCTTGCTGAATGGCGTGGGACCCTGGCTGCGCCTTTACGATCCAGGACGCCTACAGTTCGAGCCGTGGGCACCAGCGGACAGCGCAGGACGCACCGGTTTGATCACGAACCTGATCCTGCTGCATTGGGAGCTGCGACAGCCAACGGCCGCAGCTCCCGACGTCGCGGCGGCGGTGAGCCTGATTCGCAGCGCCGCGGAGATCCGCCGGGACCGGCCCGCCGCAGCGACCATGGCCGCCGGCGGCGCCGACGACTTGCCCGACATCGTGATCGTGCAGAGCGAATCGTTGTTCGATCCCTCGCGGCTGGAGGGCGCGGACGGCGACTACCTGCCGCATTGGCGGCGCCTGGCCAAGCGCGGATGGTCCGGCGACCTGAACGTACCCACGTTCGGCGGCGGCACGATCCGCACCGAATTCGAGCTGTTGACGGGCATGCCGCTCGACGCCCTGCCACAGGTGCGCTACCCGTACCTGCAGCTGCCGCGCAAGCAGATGCCGGGCCTGGTTCGCACGCTGGCACAGCGGGGCTATCGCACGACGGCGGTTCACCCCAATGGCGGCGCATTCTGGAATCGCAATCGCGCCTTTCGTGCACTCGGATTCGACCGCTTCATCGACGGACGCGAGTTCGCCGACAGTCCCCGCGAGGGTTGGTACGTGAGCGACGCCGCGCTTACGGATCGCGTGATGGCCGAGTTGCACGACGACGGCGCACCGCAACTGATCATGGCGATCAGCATCCAGAATCATGGCCCCTATGCTCATCCGGCGACGATGCGCACCGTCAGCGAAGTGGCGCAACCCGTGCCGGACGGATTGGATGCTGACGCACGCGAATCCTGGCAGACGTATGCCGCGCTGGTGGCCAAGACGGACGAAGAAGTCGGACGTCTGGCGAAGTACGTGCAGAAGCGCCAGCGGCGCACGCTGCTGCTGTTCTACGGCGATCACCTGCCGCCGCTCAACGATGTCTTTGCCCGCCTGCCCTTCGTCGACGGCCAGCCGGCGCAGCAACAGCCGGTCCCGTGGCTGCTGCTCGACAACCGGTCATCGCAGCAACGCACGGAAACCACGGCCTCCTGGCTGTTGCCGGCGTTGCTGCTGGCCCGAGCGGGAATCAGCGGCAGCGATGACTATCTCGAACTGCTCGAGACGCTGCGCGAGCACTGGGGCAGCGCGGAGTTGCAAAACGGCAGCCTGCACCCGGCGCTGGCCGCTGCGGCGCAGCTGCAGTATCAGGACCAGCTGCAGGTGATGCTGCGGCAGTGAATCCGCCGCTCGGAATCCCCGCTGCACTGGCTCGTGCAGCGGGGACCGCCCATTCCTTCACCGGCAGTGGCCGAACGACGGCCCCGTCGTTGACGGGCCGGGCGGTCAGGTGAAGTTCCGGGGAATCCGCCCGATGATCCACAGGCACAGCGCCACGCCGAAGCCGGGCGCTGCCGCCATCACGAAGATCTCCTGCACGCTCCAGCCCTGCGCCAACACCCATGCACCCGCAGCGGGACCGATGATGGAGCCCACGCGCCCAGCGCCAAGCGTGAAACCTGCGCCGGTCGCACGAATCGTCGTGGGATACAGCGACGCGAGCAGCGCGTAAATGGCTGGCTGGCCACCCATGATGCAGGTGCCGCCAAAGAACAGCGCCGGGATCAGCACGGCGGGATGCGCATAGCCGAAGCCCACCAGCAGCACGGCCGTGCCGGCGACCAGGCCGCCGATGGTCATGACGCGGAAGCCCTCGAAGCGGTCGATGAAGCGACCCAGCAGGATCGCCCCCACCACGCCACCGAGATTCGGCAGCACGGTGGACAGCAGCGCGCCGCGCTCCGACAGGCCCGCCAGGTTCATCACCGTCGGCAACCAGCTCAGCAGGAAGTACAGCATGAAGGTGTTGAAGGCGAGCACCAGCGTCATCAGCAGCGTCGGCGCAGTGCGGCCCGGTCCGAACAGGCGCGACAGCGAAACCTTGGCCTGCGAGTGCTCGGGCACCGTGAAGCGCACGCCGTCGCCGAAGTTCTCGCTGGGCGCGATCTTGCCGAGGATCGCCGCGATCTGTTGCCGGCGCCCGTCACTGGCCGCCATGAAGCGGATCGATTCCGGCAGGTGCACCACGCACCAGGCGGCGATGGCCAGTGGAATGATGCCGCCGACATAGAACACCGAATGCCAGCCGTGCGTCGGAATCAGGTAGCTGGCGATCAATCCGCCCAGCATGGAGCCGAACGGAATGGCGGAGAACGACAGCGTGGTGAGCGAAGCGCGGGTACGTTGCGGCGCGTACTCCGACACCAGCGCAATCAAATTGGGCAGGATGCCGCCGGTGCCCAGTCCCATCAGGAAACGGAACACCGCCAGCACTTCCAGCGACGGCGCGAACGCGGTCAGCAGCGAGAACAGTCCGATCAGCGAAATGGCGATGATGGTGGGAATCTTGCGGCCCCAGCGGTCCGCAATCCGCCCCAGCAGCAGCGAACCGAACACCATGCCCAGCGGCGTCGCGGTGAACACCGGACCGAAGGATTTCGGCTCGATGCCCCATTCCGCAGCGATGGACGGCGCCGCCAGCGCCATCGATTGCAGGTCGTAGCCGTCCAGCGTGGCCACCGCCATGGCAGTGATGAAAATGCCCCACTGGTAGCCGCTGACCGGTCGCTCGTCGATGAAACGGGCAACGTCGATCGAGCCGCTGAGCGACCTCTCATCGATGGAACGGGCGAGGTTCGTCGTCATGCATCCCCCAAGTACTGTTGCTCGATGCAGCGCCTGCCCGGCCCGCCCTGTGCGGCAGCCGCGCGACGATGCGCTTGTTCTGTTTTGATTTACGCGGGCAGCGCCCAGTTCGACATCGAGCGCGGCGAAGACCACGCACGGTTGGCAATGGTCCGCGACTGCTGGCACGCGCTCAACACCTGGTTGCGGAACCACTGGTGCGCCGGATCGTGATGGCTGCGGGCATGCCACAGCACGCCGTAGTGGAACGTGTGCAGATCGAACGGCAGCGGCCGCCAGGTGACCGGGAACGCTCCGAGCAGCTGCTCGACGATGTGGCGCGGCATGGTGAGCAGGCAATCGCTGTGGCTGATCACGCTCAGTGCCGAGCCGAAGAACGGCACTTCCAGGCGCACTTCACGGCGATGACCGCGATCGGCCAGGTAGCGCTCGATGAAGCCGTGCTTGTCGCCGCCGTCGGAAATGTTCACGTGCGGCCAGGACAGGTAATCGTCCAGCGAGATCGACTTGTTGGCCAGCGGATGGCCGGTGCGCATCACGCACACGGCGTTGTCCTCGCCGATCTGGCGCGCATGCAGATCGGGCGGCACGCCATCGAGCACCGTCACCGCCAGGTCGAGCTTGCCGTCGGCCAGTTGGTCGTACTGGCCGGGCGGTCCCCAGATCTGGAACTTCACCGAGGCGCGTGGCGCGGTTTCGGCCATGCGCGCCATCAGTTGCGGAATGACCTGCATTGCGACGTAATCCGACGAGCCCAGCGTGAAGCTGCGGTCGCACTCCTCCGGCACGAACTGGACCGGGCTGAGCAGGGTGTCGAGCTGCGCCAGCAGCTGCTTCACCTGTCCCACCAGCGCCTGGGCGCGGGGCGTGAGCACGTATTCGCGCCCGTGCCGGGCCAGCAGCGGGTCGCCGAACTGCGTGCGCAGCTGGGCCAGCTGGCGGCTGAGCGCCGATTGGCTCTGGCCGAGCTGGCGGGCAGCGCGACTGAGGTTGCGGGTCTCGAGCAAAGTGTCGAGGGTATGCAGCAGTGTGAAGCTCAGGGTCGATGCCGACATGTTCTTGCCACCGTGGTATCCGGGCTGATACATAACACATTAACTAATTTCCCGGAAAGCCCTCCGGGCCATAAAACGAGGATTCGACACAAGTGCAGCCGCTCGAGATCGTCCTGTACGGCGTCCTGGTGCACGAGCTGGACACCACTTTGCGCCGCAAGCTGGCGGTGCCGGCGGATATTGTGAAATTCAAGGAAAATGCGCCGCGTGCGGCGCTGGCAGCGGCTTTTGCCGAGGCGAACGTGGTCATTGCGCTGAGCTATCGCGACATGCCTGCCGCACCGCGACTGCGCCTGCTGCAGGCCCCGGGCGCGGGCCTGGACCAGATTGCGCTCGACCAGGTGCCGCAGCAGGCCTTCGTGTGCAATGCGTACGGGCATCACGTCGCAGGCGCCGAGTACGCCGTGCTCGGCATGCTTGCCTGGTCGCACGATCTCATCGAAGCACATGAGTCCTTTCGCAGCGGCAGCTGGCGCATGAGCGGGCGTTGCGGCGCGCCGCTGCACCAGGAGCTGTCGGGCAAGACGGTCGGCATCCTCGGCTACGGGCCCATCGGCGAAAAAACCGCCGAACTGGCCAAGGCGTTCGGGACCCGCGTGATTGCCTGCAACCGCACGGTGCGCCCGTCAGCGCACGTCGATCGCATGTATCCGTTGACTCAGCTGCACGAATTTCTGGGCGAATGCGATTTCGTGGTGGTGAGCATTGCGCTGGCGCCGCAGACGGTCGATCTGATCGATGCCAAGGCGTTCGCTGCGATGAAACCCGGCGCGGTCATCGTCAATGTCGCGCGCGGCGCGGTAATCAACGAGGATGCGCTCTACCACGCACTCGCACAGCGCCGCATCGCCGGCGGTGTCATCGACGCCTGGTACCGGTATCCGACGCCGGACGATCTGACCGTGCCGCCCTCGAAGCATCCCTTCCACGAACTGCCGAACGTCATCATGACGCCGCATTCCTCGATCTGGACCCAGGGCATGATCGAGCGGCGCTGGGACGAGATCGCGCGCAACATCGAAGCCATCGCGCGTGGTGAGACACCGTCCAACATCGTGAGGCGCCCTGTTACGCAAGGCAGCAACCCTGCTGGCTAACAACGCTGAAGGCTTGCTCGTCACTCACGCGCAGAGCCTGCCCCGCGTAGGCGGGAGTCCACCTTGCGATTCGGATGGATTCCCGCATACGCGGGAATGACCAGGAAGGGAATCAATCGGGAATCATCGAGGCCCCAATCGAGTCCCTGACTGCCGCGCCACGGGTCGATCTACGACGTCGGGCATCAGGACCGCACGCCTGCGCTCTCGGAGCACCGCCCTAAAGGGGGGGAGGCGGCGCCGCGAGCGCAGGCGCGGGTGTCTGGGTCAGCTCATGAGCGCGGGCAGTACGGCGCCCGCGCTCATGGCGTTTTCTATTTCTTGTCGCCTGCGGCAGCCGCTTCCGGCTTCCACGGCTTGCCGGTCACCGGGTTCGGATAGTGGTACGGCGGCACGAAGTGTCCCGGGAACACGTCGTACTGGACCGACTGCGGGCTGTCCGGCGGGAACTCCTTGCTCGGACCGTTGTTCGGCATGGCCTTCTTGGCCCAGCCCTGGTCGTACGGCGTGTAGTAGGTGGCGAAGTAGTGCAGGTCCTTGAACTTCCAGACGCCGTTTTCCTTGACGTAGATGTTCTCGTAGGTGCCCTCGGCCCACATGCCGAACTGCTGGTAGGTGCCGATCTGGATGAAGGCGCGCCAGCGGCCGTAGGCGGTCTTGCCGTCCGGCGCCACGTCGACCACGCCCTGCAGGATCATGTGATTGAACAGTGCGCCCTGCGACAGGCCGATCTTGCCGCCGCCCATGACCTTGCGGAAGATCGTGTCGGCCCCTTCCCTGCCGCGGTACACGCCGCGACCGGCGATCTCCACGCGGCAATCGTCGGAGAACAGATCGACGATGTCGTTCCATTGCGCCTTGTCGACGTAGTAGCCGTAGGCGCGCGTCAGCTTGTTGATCGCGTCGATGTCCTCGGTCTTCTGCACGCGGGCCTCCAGAGCGCGCACCCGCTCTTCGAGATCCTTGTTGCTCGCCGCGTGAGCCGCAGTTGCAGCTGCCAGCACCATGGTCATTGCGAGTACCCCCTTGCGCCAGAGCTTCGCCGCGCCCCGATCATCGTGAAAACCAGCACCGGTCATGAGTTCGACTCCCGATCTTTTCGCTGTTGCGGATAGGTCGCCGCGCCGGCCGCCAGTTCCCCCTGGGCCGCACGCCGCGGTTTGCGTTAACACGTTAACGAATTATCCGGCGCGACACCAGAGCGCAGGGTGCAATCCGCATGCCCTGTTGCGCTCATAGCTGCCATTCGCGAAGCGCGGAGTCGCAGCTCACGGCTGCTACATGACTACAGCGGCCGTTGCCGGCAAACATCAGATGCCAGCCGGATCTTGCGGGCTCGTTTCGTCTGTCGGCGTCTGTGCGCAACGCCGGAAAGCAGACAGCCCCGCACGCATCGCGTGAACGGGGCTGCTGATGAGACTGCCAGTGAGGGTGCGAGGCTATTCGCCGCCCGACGGGAACGACATGTGCTGGTGCACGATCACCCAGTTGCCGTTCTCCTTGGTCCACACGTCGGTCTCGCGCGCATCCATGCCGTTGGCGTTGCCGTCCTTGCCGTAGAAATCGACGTGGAAGGTGAAGGCCGTGACCACCAGATCGCCGCTCTTGATGACGGTGAAATCATCGTTGATCCGGGTGACCGCGTGGCCGCCACCCATGCTGCCCAGGTTGGCCGAAGCGACGCGCTCGTACTCGGCCCAGCCGGTGAACTTCATCGGCGCGAAGTCGAAGTGGATGTTCTTGGGATCCTTGGAATAGAACGGCGCAGCGTCGGCGGGATTCAGGCGCTTGTTCCAGGCTTCCCACAACTTGACCTCCAGGGCCTTGAACTCCGCGACTTCCGCTGCGGTGGCCGGCGGCGGCGCAGCGTGGGCAGCGGTCACACCCAGGCCGGCGACCAGCAGGGCCGAAGCCATCATGATGCTCTTGCGCATTCTTGCTTTCCTTTGTGGACGATGGTTGCGGGAGGCTGATAGCGAAGCGGTCAGTAGACGGATCCGGATGCAGCAGCTGCAGAAACGCCTGCCGCGGCGCCGCCTTTGAACTTGTCCACGAGTGTCTGGGTTGCCCGCGCCAGCAGCGTCGTATCCACACCCACGGCGACGAACGTGCACCCGAGCGACAGGTAACGACGGGCCAGCGTCTCATCGGCGCTCAGAATCCCGGCGGCCTTGCCGGCTGCGCAAATGCGGGCAATGGCGTCTTCGATGACCTTCTGCACGTCCGGATGACCGGGATTGCCCAGATGGCCGAGCGCGCCGGCCGTATCGGCCGGCCCGATGAACACCCCATCGACGCCTTCGACACGCGCGATGGCATCGAGATTCTCCAATCCGGCCTTGGTCTCCACCTGGCAGAGCAGGCACATCTCGTCGTTCGCCCGCTGCAGGTAGTTCGTGATGCGATTCCAGCGCGAAGCACGAGCCAGCGCACTGCCCACACCACGCACACCCGCCTGCGGATAGCGCATGGCGCGCACCAGCGACGCAGCCTGCTCGGCACTCTCGACCATCGGCACCAGCAAAGTCTGCACACCCAGGTCGAGCGCCTGCTTGATCAACACTGCATCGCCGATCGGCACGCGCACCAGCGGCTGCGACGCATAGGGTGCAATCGCCTGCAGCTGCGAGAGCATCGAGCGCAGATCATTCGGCGCGTGCTCGCCGTCCAGCAGCAGCCAGTCGAACCCGGCGCCGGCACAGATTTCCGCGCAGTACGCATCTGCCAGACCGAGCCACAGGCCGATCTGGGTGCGACGTTCGCGCAGCGCCAGCTTGAAGCGATTGACGGGCATCTCCATGGGAATCCCCTCTTAGACGAAGCGGCAGGCGATGGAGCCCAACTTGCCGTAATCCACATGGAACGTATCGCCCGCGCGCGCCGCCGTCGGACGCGTGAATGAGCCGCCGAGAATCACCTGCCCGGGCTCCAGCGCTACGCCATACGGCATCAGCTTGTTGGCGAGCCAGGCCACGCCGTTGGCGGGATGATTGAGCACCGCCGCGGCCACGCCCGATTCCTCGATCACGCCGTTCCGGTACAGCAGCGCGGAAACCCAGCGCAGGTCCACTTCCATCGGCTTGACCGGCCGCCCGCCCATCACGATGCCGGCGTTCGCGGCATTGTCCGAGATGGTATCGAGCACCTTGCGCATCACCTTGGTGTCGCGATCGAACTGCTCGATGCGCGCATCGATGATCTCGATGGCGGGAATCACGCAGTCGGTCGCCTCCAGCACGTCGAAGATGGTGCAGTTGGGACCGGTGAGGCGCTTGCGCAGGATGAAGGCCAGCTCCACCTCCACGCGCGGCAGGATGAAGCGGCTCATCGGAATGTCCGAGCCATCGGCGAAGAACATGTCGTCGAGCAGATCGCCGTAATCCGGCTCGTCGATCTGCGAGGACTGCTGCATGGCGCGCGAGGTCAGCCCGATCTTATGACCTTTGAGCGTGCGACCCTCGCCCAGCTTGATCGCAACCCATTCGCGCTGGATGGCGTAGGAGTCCTCGATGGTCATCTGCGGATACTGCTTCGACAGGTGCCGGATCTGTACCCGCGAGATTTCCGATTCGTGGATGCGGCGCGCGCAGTCCTTTACGATCTCGTCACTCAGGCCGCGCGCGATCGGCTGACGCTTCTGGGTAGCTGCGGAAATGAAATTGCTCATCGTTGCGACCGTTTCGATAGTGGCGGGCTTCAGGCCAGCGAGCCCATGCACAGGTACTTGGTGTTGAGGTAGTCATCCAGGCCGTAGTGCGAGCCTTCGCGGCCGTAGCCGGACTCCTTCACGCCGCCGAACGGCGCCACCTCGGTGGAAATGATGCCTTCGTTGATGCCGACCATGCCGACCTGCAGCGCCTCGGCGACGCGCCAGATGCGGTTGATGTCGCGCGAATAGAAGTACGCGGCCAGGCCGAACGGCGTGTCGTTCGCCAGCTCGACGGCCTGCTCCTCGGTCTCGAACCGGAACAGCGGCGCGAGCGGCCCGAAGGTTTCCTCGGAGGCCAGCTTCATGCTGGTCGTCGCACCAGTCAGGATCGTGGGCTCGAAGAACGTGCCGCCGAGCGCATGACGGCGCCCGCCGGTCAACACGGTTGCGCCTTGCGCAAGTGCGTCCTCAATGTGCTGCTCCACCTTGGCGAGCGCGCGCTCGTTGATCAGCGGGCCCTGGTCGGTGTTGCCGCTACTTGCCGGACCGATGCGCAGCTCGCGCACCTTCTCGGCGAACTTGGCGGCGAAAGCGTCGTACACGCCGGCCTGCACCAGGATGCGGTTGGCGCAGACGCAGGTCTGGCCGGTGTTGCGGAACTTGGAAGCGATGGCGCCGACGGCAGCGTCATCCAGATCGGCATCGTCGAATACGATGAAGGGCGCGTTGCCGCCGAGTTCCAGCGATACCCGCTTGAGCGTTCGGGAGCTGCCGTTCGCCAGCGCCTTGCCGACGGCGGTGGAGCCGGTGAACGTCACTTTGCGCACCCGACCGTCGTCCAGCCACGCATCCGCCACTTCAGGCGTGCGGGCGCGCGAAGCCGTGACGACGTTGACCGTTCCGGCCGGGATGCCGGCGTCCATCGCCAGCTTGGCAATCGCCAGTGCCGACAACGGCGTGTCTTCGGAAGGCTTGGCGACGACCGTGCAACCGGCCGCCAGCGCCGGTGCGATCTTGCGCGCCAGCATGGCGATCGGAAAATTCCAGGGCGTGATGGCGGCAACGATGCCCACCGGCTCCTTCGTCACCACGATGCGGCGGCCGCGCGTGGTGGCCGGAATCACGTCGCCGTAGGCGCGCTTGGCTTCTTCGGCGAACCATTCGACGTAGGCCGCGCCATAGTCGACTTCGCCCAACGATTCCTTGTACGGCTTGCCCTGCTCCAGGGAGATCAGCCGGGCCAGGTCCTCGCGGTTCGCGGTGATCAGGTCGAACCAGCGCTTGAGTAGTTGCGAGCGTTCTTTCGCAGGACGGGCACGCCACGGCGCGAAAGCCGCGTGCGCATGATTGACCGCCGCGGCGGCTTCGCCAGCGCCGCAATCCGGCACTTCGGCCAGCACGGCGCTCGTGGCGGGATTGGTGACGGCGAAGCGGCGGCCGTTCGCCTCCTGCTCCCAGCGTCCTCCCAACAGGACGCGATCGATGATCAGTTCGTTGCGTGTCAGCTGCATGACGGTCTCGCGGTGCGCCTCACACTTTCTCGTTCTTGCGGAAGCGCGCGTGCAGGTTGTTGTGCCGGAAGGTGCCATCCTCGTCGAATTCGTACAGTTCCATGGATAGCGCCAGCGGCCGTTGCGCGTTGTCGCCGGCAAACAAATGCTGCTTGAGCAGCGCGAACAGTTCCTCGCACACTTTGTTCTTGACCGCGGCACTGCGCCCGTGACCGATCTTGAGGGTGGCATGCAGGAAGCCGTATTCCGGACGGCCGTCGGCGATGCAATAGTCCTTCAGCTCGATGGCGCGTGAACGGATGCCGCCGATGGGGAACACCCCGTCCTGCGCGATCAGCGTCTCGTTCGCCTGGCGCAACAGCTTTGGGATGTCGAGATCGTCCTTGATGTTGGCGGTGTACTCGACGATGAAATGCGGCACGCTTGCAACCTCCGATCAGATGCGAATACCAGCGAAAACCTGCAGGCAAAACCCCTTCCGGCCGTTGCGCCGGACGGCATGCAGGCATGCTTGGCTAACAGTTACTTAATACGTTAACATTCTTTTCATCTCAAGCGTAGCTTCAGCCAGTGGAAACCCGCGCCATGACCCAGACACAGCATTCCCCCGCCCCGGACAACGACATCGTCGCCAAGAACCTGCAGAAGGTACGCACGCTGCTGGAGCGCTTCGGCGCCGACGGCCTGTCGCACATCATCGACGGCAAGCATGTCGCGGCCTGCGGCAAAGCGACCTTCACTACCGAGTCGCCCACCGACGGTTCGGTCATCACCACGGTGCCGCGCGGCACCGCGGAGGACATCGACCGTGCCGCCAAGGCTGCGGCCGCGGCCTTCCCCGTGTGGCGTGATCTGTCCGGCGCCCGCCGCCGCGAACTGCTGCATGCAGTGGCTTCCCGGCTCGAAGCCCGCGCCGAGGAAATCGCCCTGCTGGAATCGTGGGATGCCGGCCAGCCGCTGAAATTCATGGAGAAGTCGGCGTTGCGCGGCGCGGCAAACTTCCGCTTCTTTGCCGATCGCGCTCCTGCCGCGCGCGACGGCCTGTCGCTGCCCACGCAGTCGCACTTGAATTACACGCTGCGCACGCCCATCGGCCCGGTCGGCGTCATCACGCCGTGGAACACGCCGTTCATGCTGTCCACCTGGAAGATCGCGCCGGCACTGGCGTCCGGTTGCACCGTGGTGCACAAGCCGGCCGAATGGAGCCCGGTCACCGCGCAGATCCTCGCTGAAACTGCACTCGAAGCCGGCCTGCCGCCGGGCGTGCTCAACGTGGTGCAAGGCCTGGGTGAGGAAGCCGGCAAGGCGTTGACCGAACATCCGGCGATCAAGGCCATTGCCTTCGTCGGCGAGTCGCAGACCGGTTCGGCCATCATGCGCCAGGGCTCGGCCACGCTGAAGCGCGTGCATTTCGAACTCGGCGGCAAGAACCCGGTGATCGTGTTCGAAGACGCCGACCTGGACCGCGCGTTGGATGCGGTCATCTTCATGATCTACAGCCTGAACGGCGAGCGCTGCACCTCTTCGAGCCGCCTGCTGATCCAGAAGTCCATCGCCGCGGAGTTCCAGGCCAAGCTGGCCGAGCGCGTCAAGAAGCTGAAGGTGGGCCACCCGCTCGATCCGTCCACCGAGATCGGTCCGCTGATCCATCCGCGGCACCGCTCCAAGGTGTTGTCGTACTTCGACATCGCCAAAACCGACGGCGCGCAGATCGCGGTCGGCGGCACCGCATTCGACGGCCCCGGCGGCGGCAATTACGTCGCGCCGACGCTGTTCACGGGCGCCAGCACCCGCATGCGCATCGCCCAGGAAGAAATCTTCGGGCCGGTGCTCACCGCCATCGCCTTCGAGACCGAGGCGGAGGCGCTGGCCATCGCCAACGACGTGCAGTACGGCCTGGCCGGCTATCTCTGGACGAACGACCTCGCCCGGGCGCTGCGCGTGTCGGAGCAGCTCGAAGCGGGTATGATCTGGGTGAACTCCGAGAACGTGCGCCATCTGCCGACCCCGTTCGGTGGCATGAAGCACAGCGGTATCGGCCGCGACGGCGGCGACTACTCCTTCGATTTCTACATGGAAACCAAGAACGTCGCGCTGGCACACGGCACACACGGCATTACCAAGCTCGGCGCGCGCTAAGGGCTTGTTCGAGTGAAGGGCGACCCTGGCGGGTCGCCCTTTTTTGTTCCGAGGCCATGCGACAACCTGACATGAATCCTTTCTCGATTGCGGTCATTCCCGGCGACGGTATCGGCCGCGAAGTCATCCCTGAAGGTATCCGCGTGCTCGAAGCCGCCGCTGCTCGCTTCGGCGTCACGCTGCGCTGGAAATACTTCGACTGGAGCTGCGAGACGTACAGCCGCACCGGAAAGATGATGCCGGAGGACGGGCTCGAGCAGCTGCGGGCACATCACGCCATCTATCTCGGCGCGGTTGGCTTCCCTGGCGTCCCGGACCACGTTTCGCTGTGGGGCCTGCTGCTGCCGATCCGGCGCGAGTTCGAGCAGTACGTGAACCTGCGGCCCTGCAAGCTGTTTGCGGGCGTGCAATCGCCGCTGGCCAATCCCGGCCCCATCGACATCCAGATCGTGCGCGAGAACACCGAGGGCGAATATTCCTCGCTCGGCGGACGCATGTTCGAAGGCACGCCGCAGGAATTCGTGATCCAGGAATCCATCTTCTCGCGTCGCGGCACGGATCGCGTGCTGCGCTATGCCTTCGACCTGGCGCAGCGCGGCTCGCGCAAGCACGTCACTTCGGCCACGAAGTCCAACGGCCTGCTGCACTCGATGCCGTTCTGGGACGAACGCTTCGCCAGCATTGCAGCGGACTATCCGAACGTCACCTCGGACCAGTACCACATCGACATCCTGACGGCCCATTTCGTGCGCGATCCGGCGCGCTTCGACGTGGTCGTCGCCAGCAACCTGTTCGGCGACATCCTGTCCGATCTCGGCGCCGGCGTGACCGGCAGCATCGGCCTGGCCGCCTCGGCCAACATCAACCCGGAAAGAACCCATCCCTCCATGTTCGAACCGGTGCACGGCTCGGCGCCCGACATCGCCGGCCGCAACATCGCCAATCCGCTCGCCGCCATCCTGTCCGGCGCGATGATGCTCCGGCACTTGGGCTGCGTCGGCGCCGCCGCAGCGGTCGAGAAGGCGGTGGAGAAGGTGCTGGCGGCAGGGGAAGTGCGTACGCCGGATCTGGGCGGCAAAGCGAGCTGCAGCGACGTAGGCGAAGCGGTGCTGCGGGCGCTTTGAGCGATACGCGCCGACAGAACAGTCGGCGCAACTCCAAACCAGCGGGTCGCGGGCTCCAGCACGCAGAAGAACGGCTCCACCCCCTGCTGTCCCTGCGCAAGCGCAATCCCATCCGTTTGCATCAAAAAAGCGGCCCCGGGGTGCTTCTCGTCCTGAGAAGACCCCGGAGCCGGATCGAGAGGGATGCTCTCGATCGCTCCGATCAGTAGCGATACACCGCAGTGAGGCCGTACGTACGCGGCAGCAGCGTCGTAGCAGTCACCACCGACGTCGGATAGCTGTTGAAGCCCACGGTGGCCCGGCTCTTGAAGAACACCTGCTTGTTGGTCACGTTGTTGCTGAAGATCGAAAGATCCCAGTTGCCAACATTGACACCCAGCCTGACGTTCCCTGTGCCATATCCCGGCGTTTCGAAGAGTCTGCGCGAATCGGTGATGAAACTTGCCGTTCCTTCTTCGTTCAGGAGAGTCGGGCTGCGGTTGTAGTTGTAGTCCGCGCGGAAGTACGCATCCAGGTCAGACACATTGAACGTGTACTGCAGGTTTGCATTGAGCCGTCCACCATCGCCCAGCAACTGACCGTCCTTGACCTGGATGGCGCCCAGCGGATTGGTGTCGCTCGGGGTGGCTCTGATGGTCTGCGTCGATTCCAGCTTGTGATAACCCACGTTCATGCCGAGGGTCAGCTCCGGAATCGGCAGGTACTGCAGCGCCAGCTCGAAGCCGCGACCGCGTGCGCTGCCGATATTGGTCGTATAGGACAATGTGCAGCGCGTCAGCGCCTGGTTGGAAATCATGTCGGACCAGTCGTACTCGAAAACCGCCGCATCGACGATCAGACGACGATCGAGCATCTGCAGCTTGGTACCCAGCTCATAGCTCCACAGCTTGTCGGGGTCGTAGCTTCCCGGCACAGCGGTCAAGCCCAAGGCAGCCAGGTCCGGACCGCAGGCTGGGTTGTTGATCGGCGCGTTGACGCCGCCGTTGCGGAAGCCCTTGGTCGCGCTGGCGTACGTCAGCGTGTTATCGGTCTTGTACGACAGCATGTACTTCGGAATCACGACCGACGCCGAGGCCGATCCATGCTCGGGATGACCGCTCGGACCCGGCCAGTCGCCACCGGCAATCGGGCCGCCTTCGGAGTTGACCCAGTCGGTGTCGAACTTCGAATAGCGCAGACCGAGGGTCGCAATCAGGCCGCCGACGACTCTGAAGTCAGCCTGCCCGAAGACGGCCTTCTGCTTCTCGGTGAGCGAGGTGGTGTTCTTGAACGAATAGATGCCGTCCGCCAGCGGAACGCCGAAGATCATCTCCAGCGGGTAGTGCGTGTTCTCGACGTTGCGGCTATCCGTGGTCTCGTTGTCCGAGTAGTACACACCGACCAGCCACTTCAGACGCGCATCGTCATTGGTCGACTGCAGGCGCACTTCCTGCGTGAAGAACTCGTTTCCTTGCTTGTCGTGACCGGGGAACAACCAGGTCGGATCCGCAGGCCAGATCGAAGTGCCGTCCCAGAAGGCGACTTCGAGCGGCGCGAAGTCCGTTGTGCCCTTTTGATCGCGCTCGTAGTACGAGGTATTCGAGAACAGCTCCATGTCGTTCGGCAGCGCCCACTCGACCTTCACGGCCGACAGCTTCATGGTCTGAGTGGCCGGCTGATTGAGCTGATGCAGGTCCACGTACTTGCCGTTCTGCGGGTCGCCATACGGCTGGTTGATCCAGACGGAATCGGGCGTGGGACCGAATGGGCCGGGAACCATCACAGGATTCTTGCCGACGTCGTCGCTCGGAAAATAGAAGCTGCCGGCGCCGTTGGACTTGATACGCTGGTAGTAGAAGGACGGAGTGACCATCAGGCCATCGGTCACCTGCCATCCCAACGCCAGGCGCGCCGAGATGGCGTCCTGGTAGTTGTTATTTGAATTGAGGACCTGGCCCGTGTACGGACTTGCCAGATCGACATAGCCGCCGGTGTGACGGGTCCAGACGCTCGCTCGGAAGCCGAGCTTGTCCTGGATGATGGGCGCGCCGCCGGCAATACCGGCCTCATAGCTGGGCGCGCCGTAAGTGGTTGCCGACGCCTCGGTCCGCGAGTACATCGACGAATCCGACATGTTCGGAGCGGACTGGATGAAGCGGACCGCGCCGCCCTCGGAGCCCGATCCGAACAGCGTGCCCTGCGGACCGCTCAGGACTTCGACGCGATCGATGTCGAACAGCATCGGATAGGCGTTGTCGGTGAAGCTGCCGCTGGCGATGGTGGCGCCGACCTGGGTGGGCGTGTCATCGATATAAACAGCGGTGGTCGCTGGGCCGGCAACCGCGCCCATGCCGCGGATGGAAATGGCATTGCCCAGGTCGCTGCCGAAGCCGCCGCCACGGCTGAACTGGACGCTGGGTGAGAGCCTGGCGATGTCATCGATCGCCTTGACGCCCTGAACGTCCATTTGCTGCTTGCCAAAGGCCACGACGCTGACCGGAATATCCTGCACGCTTTCGGAGCGGCGCGTCGCAGTGACGACGATTTCCTCCAGGCCCACGCTCTGCCTCGGCGCGTTTTGCGCCTGGGAGCCGATCGGAACCAGGCCCAGCGCAACGGCCGTCAGCGCACCGCCTTGTACGGCCCGACGCAAGGACGAGCGACTCCCTGCCGGACGAAGTCCGGAATTCTGCTTGTACTTCACAAAAACCCCCGTGATTGACTGCGACCCAAACCCCATGGCGAGCCATGCAGACAGCGCTCGCCTAATGCTTAACGCGTTATCAGACTAGCAAGAGAGTTGATATTTAACTAGTGAATCATATTTGGCAAGCCCGCCGAACAGATGCGCGGAACTGCGACGGGGCTCGCATTGCGCAAGAGCGTGGCGTTATTGGCCTAAGGCTTATGTCGACATCGATGTGCTTTCAACGCGATGCCCACATGCTGCTGCCTCGCAGCACACCTCATCCGACCCGCTGCCGCAACGATGTCGGCTCAAGCCATGAGCAAGCGCAACATAAATGCAGGCGCACGCCTGCTACGACAGGGGCTCCTCAAGCCAGGAAGCCGTTGCGCAGTTTCGATGCACCCGCAGGGCGGCCAAGTACAGAGCCGGGTCATGCACGTAGCAAGCCACCCAGCACCTCGCACGGCGCCTTCCCAGCGCGATGCAGCGAAAGTTGAACTTTGGTTCACCGTGAGTTGCTGGCCGTGGCTCATCCCATCGGAGGATGGCGCCATCGGACCCTTCTCGGCTTTCCTGATACTCGTCCGGGATGGATCGGGAGAACAAGAATGACCGGTTTCGGATCGTCACTCATGCGGCGCGCCGCTGCCTGCGGCGTCGCGTTGGCAGTCGCATGCAGCCTCGCCGGCTGTGAAAACAAGCAACAGAGCGAACTGTCCGCAAAAGTGACCGAGCTCAGTCAGCAGCTCGCGCAAACACAAACCCGCCTGCAGACGCTCGAAGACGTCAAGGCTATCGAGAAGCTGACGCGCACCTACGGCTACTACATCGACAAGGGCATGTGGTCGGAAGTGGTCGACCTGTTCGCGGAAGATTCCGCGGTGCAGCTCGGAGCATCCGGCATCTTCCGCGGCAAGAAAGGCGCGGATCGGATGTTCGCTCAGGGTTTCGGCGCCCGCATCGGCCGCGGCGCCGGTACCAGCGGCTTGCCGCACGGCGTGCTGTTCAACCATCCTCAGTTCCAGGGAGTGGTCGACGTCGATCCGGGCAACACGACCGCGAAGGGTCGCTGGCGCACGCTTGCACAGGTGGCCTGGCAGGGCAAGATCGCGTTCTGGAACGAAGGCGTGTACGAGAATGAATACGTCAAGGAAGATGGCGTCTGGAAGTTCAAGCTGCTGAAGTTCTGGCCCACCTACTTCACCGAATTCGACAAGGGCTGGGCCAAGCAGGGCGTGGCCGAGATCGGCCGCAGCGCCAACTCGGCCGACCCACAGTACGCGCCCGATGAGCCTTCGCCGGCACAAGACAGCAAGTCCATGTATCCGGACTATTTCATGCCGCCCTTCCACTATCCGAATCCGGTGTCGGGCAAAGAAGTGAAGGCGCCGGCGCAAGCTGCGCCGAAATCCTGATTCAACGCTTCGATCCGCTCTCCCGCCGACAACCGCGCGACGGGAGAGCAGATCGGTCTCACCGCACGCAGGGCCGAAGCATCCGCTTTTCTCATTCCTGCTCGTCGCCGGGCGAAAAGCGGGAAGGCGTAGACTTTTTCCCGCCCTTCGACTGCCGCCAGACCTCGAGGCACTCCAGATGAGGCGAGAGGGTCCGGCGCAATCTTTCCAGGAACCCTCATGTCTCGAATCATCCGCGCTCTTCTTTCGACACTGGCATTGGGCGCCTGTCTGTGCGCTGCCGCACCGGCGAGCGCACGAAGCTGGAACGTCGCGGAAATGAACACCGAGCAGCTGCGTGCGCTCGATCATTCGCGAACCGTCGTGCTGCTGCCCGGCGGCATTCTCGAAGAGCACGGTCCGTATCTGCCCTCGAACACCGACGGCATCGTCAGCGAGCGTCAGACTCGTGACCTGGCCGATGCGCTGGTCGAGAGAGGCTGGGAGGTGCTGATCTTCCCGCTGCTGCCGTTGGGCGCAGGCGGCGCCAACGAGCTGGCGGCAAAGTATCCGTTCCCCGGCACCTACGTGGTCCGCCTGGAAACGCTGCGCGCGGTGTACATGGATTGGGCGGACGAACTGGGCGAAGCCGGCTTCAAGCGGATATTCATTCTCAACAGCCACGGCGCGCCGAACCACAATCGCATCCTCGATCAGGCGTGTACCTACTTCAACGACACCTATCACGGCCGGATGCTGCACGTCACGGGCGGCTTCGGCGTCTACACCGCTCCCGACAATCCGCGCAATACGCTGAGCGCAACGGCAAAGCAGGAGGACGCCGACTCCGGCCACGCCGGCATCGACGAAACCAGCCTGCTGCTGTTCCTGCGCCCCGACCTGGTGAATCCGGACTACGAGAAAGCGCCGGTCTTTACTGCGGCTGGCGAGAACGGCATGGTCGATGTCGCCAAGCGCAAGGACTGGCGGGGTTACTTCGGCGCGCCGCGCTACGCCAGCGCCGAGTACGGGGCGAAGCTCTACGAATTGACGATGGGCTTCATGGTGAAGGAAGCCCTCGACGCGCTCGAAGCACCCCTCGGAAAAGCCGTAACTGCCCGGTCACGTCCTTTGCGGAACGTGGACGACGCAGCGATCGCGCGCGACAGCACCATCAAGAAACGACAGCAGGATTGGCTGGAGAAGAACGGGCAGCACTAAGGAATGCTCAGGCTCACTCGCCATTGCCGCGTAAGCGGCAGTCCCTCCCTGCCGATTCGGATGGATTCCTGCTTGCGCCGGAATGACCGGAGCGAGCCAGTCGGATCTTCCCTGAAACCCGAAAATACTTCGTTTCCGTTCGGGCAAGCGCCGGTTCGCGCAGCTTTAGGGCAGGCTGTAATCCACCTTCGTGCCGTACCAGCCACTCTCGCGCTTTGCCCAGAACGCGAGGCGCAGTCGGCTGGAAATGGGCCCGGGGCGATCTTTGCCGAGGATGCGTCCGTCCAGCCGTGCGACCGGCATGATGCCGCCGGCGGTGGTGCTGAGGAAAATCTCGTCAGCCACGCGCAGCTCGTCGACGCTGTACGGACGGGCCTCGCAGGCGATGCCGAGCTGGGAGCACAGCTCCATCACCGTGCGCCGCGTGATGCCTTCGAGTGAGCCGTGATCGGAGACGATCACGGTGCCCTGGCGCACGGCAAAGACGTTGTAGCCCGGCCCTTCGGTGACGAAGCCGCCGTGGTCGAGCAGCACCGCGCCGTCCGCGCCTTGATCGTGCGCTTCGAACAGGGCACGCGTCAGATCGCCCCAATGAAAATTCTTGATGCGCGGGTCGACCGAATCGTCCGGAATACGTGGCACCTGGGCAACGACGAGATGCGCACCGCGCGCCTGCACTTCAGGCGGAATGAGCCAGACGAATGGCCGAGCAAACACTGCGATGTAGTTGCGCGCGTAAGCCGGATGGCTCGGCTTGCCCGGTTGCGGACGGCCGCGCAGGCAGTCCATGCCGACATAGGCGTCCTGCAATTGCGCCAGGCGCACGCAGGCAATGGCGATGTCCCGGATCTCGCCATCGGACTGCGGCGGCGACAGGCGCAATCCGTTCATCGAACGGCGAAAGCGCTCGATGTGGTCGTCCAGCCGGAAGAACGCGCCCTTCCACACGCTCGCCACATCGTAAGTGACGTCGGAGCGGCGATAGGCCCAGTCCGTGATCGGGATCGCAGCCTCGGCCAGTGGCATGAAGCGCCCATCGATGTAGGCGGCGCCACCGCGGAATTCCGCAGCGCGCGGCAAGGCTTCAGCAAACGCAGAGGCAAGTATTGCGTTCATCAGTGCAAGTCCCGCAACAGGGGCAAGAGGATATCCAGCATCCGCATCGCGTCGGCCTCGCTGACGATGAGCGGTGGACACAGTGCGAGCCGTGAGTCGCGGCCGCGGATGATGAGACCCTGAGCCAGCGCGGCATTGACCACTTGCTGTAACGCCAGATCGGGCAGGCGCGTCTTGCACACCTTGTCATCCACGAGCTCGATCCCGAGCATCAGTCCCAGGCCTTCGACGGCGCCGACCCGAGGCAACGGCAGGAACTCGCCTCGCAGGCGTTCCATCACGAGCGCACCAATGCGCCGCACATTCGCCTCGATGCCGTCCTGCTCGAAAGCATCGAAGGCCGCGTTCGATGCCGCCATCGCCAGCGGATGGCCCGTATGGGTAAAGCCCGACAGCTTCGCGCCCGACAGCACGTTGGCGATGCGCTGGCTGATGACCGCCCCACCGCAGGGTATGTAACAGCCATTGATGCCTTTGCCGACGATCATGATGTCGGGTGCGATGCGCCAATGATCCGCTGCGAAGCGCGGGCCGGTGCGATGAAAGCCCGTCATCACCTCGTCCAGGATCAGCAGCACGCCATGCTCGTTGCAGACCTGACGCACCAGCGGCCAATAGTCCGCCGGCGGCGGGATGTAACCGCCGACACCGATCACGGGCTCGGCAATGAAGGCAGCGACGCTTTCGGGGCCCTCCAACTCGATCGTCTGCGCCAGCTGCTGCGCCGCGAACTTTGCGTACGCGGCTTCGTCCATGCCGTTGCCGTCGCGATAGTAGTTCGGCGCTGGAATATGAACGTGACCGGGAATCGCGCGTTGCAGGCTCGCCGCGCCACCCATCGGCATTCCGGTCGCAGCTGCGGCGCCGCTGGTTGCGCCGTGATAGCCCTTGTAGCGACTGATGATCTTGGTTCTGGTGCTGCCCAGCCGCGACCAGTAGAGCCGCACGATGCTGAACGCTGCTTCGATGGCTTCCGAGCCGCCCGAGGTGAACAGAACATGATCGAGATCGCCCGGCGCACCGGCGGCCAGGCGGCGTGCGCACTCGATGACTTGCGGATGACTGAACTGGTAGAACAGCGACAGATAGGGCAGCTGCTCCACCTGCTGCTTGATGGCAGCAATCAGGCGCGGATGGCCGTAACCGAGGTTCGCGCAATTGAGCTGCGATCGACCGTCGAGAAATTCGCGACCTGCAACGTCATACAAACGAACGCCCTCGCCGCGCGCAATGACGAAATCCACACCTTCACCCAGCGGGTGATTCGGATGGATGACGTGCGCACGGTCCTGCATCAACAGGTCCGTCATCGCATGGTCTGGTGCCGGCGTGTTCATCTCACGGTTACTGCAGCACGCTGCCTCATCGACCTCAGCCAGCGCTCCCGGCCCGACCGGGCCGTTCGCCGGCAGCTCCGTTCGCGGACACGATCCGCCCTTCCGCCACCCAACGATCGAACAGTTGCAACACGGCTTCGGCGAACACGGCGTCGTTGATGTGCCCGGCCACCGGCAGATATTCGATGTTCTTCGCCAGTCCCGTCCGCATCGCATCCGCGAACCGGGCAATACCTTCGGCGTCGTGCATCACACCGCCGGGCCGGTCCCATTCGTTCACGCCGCCCAGCGGCATGACGAAAGCCGTCGGTCCGCGCGCCTGATTGAGTTTGCCGGCAATGGCAGCCGCCACCCGCTGCTTTTCTTCGGGCGTTGCACGCACCGATCCGATGAGGCGGTTGTGATCGTGAAAAGGCCGGCCCTGCAATGCTTGCGGCAAAGGCAGCCAGGGGCGCAGGTCGATGCTGTCGATGGCGCCGGGGGCGACGATCTGCGGCACGCCCGCGCGACCCGCCGCTTCGAGCCGATCCGGCCCGGCGGAAACGGGACTGCCCAGCGCATGATTGCTGACTTCGATCAACGCCAGATCCAGCACGGCCGCCAGCCGCCCCTGTTTCACCAACGATTCCAGTGCCCGCCCGCCGAGGCCGACCGCGTGAAATACGATCACTTCGTAGCCGCGGATTTCCAGCGCCGGCTTCAGCTGCGATAGATAGCGAGTGCAGGACGAGCCCAGGGAGCTGACACCCACGACCGGACGGCTCCATCGGACCTTGCCGCGATTGACCACCGCTGCACCAACTACAGCGCCCGCAGCCTGGCGCAGCACTGAGCAGCACGCCGTGTTCAGTCCCCACAGGCCGCCGGCCCACAGCACCATCATCAGATCCGGCGCGAGCCGTTCCGGCGGAATGATGTGCGAGAACGAGACGCTGGAAACGATCAGCTTGGCCACACCGAGCGGCAGCGCGTTCATCACGTCGAGCGCCAGATCGGTTCCCATGGTGCCGCCAATGGCGAGCACGCCGTGGATGCGATCGGCAGCGCACAGCTCGGCCGCAACTGCCGCCGCTCCTGCGGCCATGCGCTGCATTGCCTGGTTTTCGCCACCCAGAGCGGCCACTTCCGCAAGCGTCGTGCCCGCCGCCGCCGCAACGCGATGGTTGTCGATATCGGGCGTGATCGCCGGCACTCCCAGCACACCGACGTCCATCACCAACGCGCGGTGGCCGAGCTGCTCGATCTCGGCGCGTAGGAACGTCAGCTCATCGGCTTTGGTGTCGGCGGTGCCGATCAGAAGGATCGTGACCGGAGGCTCGGACAAGGATGTCATCGCAAACTCTCTCCCAATGCACAAACTGCCGGCATCACTCGGTCGGCGCATCCAGCGACAGGCCGGTCGAGCGGTGCAGGACGAAACGCAGCAACAGGTAATAGGCAGCGCCAGCCGCGAGCCAGGTGAAACCGAGCTCGATGGCCGAGGCGCTCAGGCCCGAAAGCACGTAGGCAATCACGGCGAAGCCGAGCGACGGCAACACCACATGCCGGAACCATCGCGGCGAACCGCGACGCACGCGGTGATAAGCAATCACCGATGCGTTGACAAAAAGGAAAGCAGCCAACGCGCCGAAGTTGCACAGGCTCAGCAAAGTATCCAGATGCGCCACGAATCCCAGCGCCACCGCCGCCATGACGACGGCAATGAACGCCACCGCGACGTAAGGCGTTCGATACTTCGGATGCACGGACGCAAGCACAGCCGGCAACTGCCGATCGCGCGCCATTGCAAAGAGCACCCGCGCAACCGCGGCCTGCGGTGGGATGGCGGAACCGATTCCCGTACCCAGGCCCACCGCCAATGTCACCGGCAGACTCAGCCATGGAATCTGCGTCTGGATGATGCGGAAAGCCGTCTGGCCCGGCTCACTGGCGGGCACACCCGCCGACAGGTCGGCCAGCAGCCAACTGACGCTTATATATATGAGCGCCATGACCGCCAGACAGACCAGCGTGGCGCGACCGACCGCGCGGGTGTCGCCGCCGCTCACCTCCTCGGCCAGCGTCGAGATGGCGTCGAAACCTAGAAAGCTCAGCACCGCGATGGAGGCGCCGCTGATGACGAATTTCAGCGTCAGTCCGTCCGTCGGCAGCAACGGCGTGGTGGTGATGCCGCCATTGCCCTTGCCGGCGTGCAACGCCAGCAGCGCGGCCACGATGAAGACGACGACCACCGAGATCAGTAGCACGGCGATGGTCATGTCGGCACGAGTCGTCACCCTCAAACCGAGCACGTTCACGGTCGTGGCGATGGCAAGGAAGATCACCACCCAGGCGGCCACCGGCACCGCAGCGATGGCGGAGTTCATCACCACGCCGCCGAGCAGGATCATCAGCGCCGGCAGCAGGATGTAGTCGAGCAGGATGGCCCAGCCGGCCAGAAAGCCGCAGGTCTCGCCCATCGACTGGCGCGCATAGTGATAGGCCGACCCGGCCACCGGCACCGCCTGCGCCATGGCGGCGTAACTCAATCCCGTCAGGATCATTGCCAGGCACCCGACGATGTAGGCCAGCGCCACCGCGCCGTGCGCTGCCTGGTGCACGAAGCCGAACACGGTGAAGCCGGCGATCGGGCTCATGAACACGATGCCGTACAGGACCAGGTCCAGCGGCCGCAACGAGCGCCGCAGTTCCTGCTTGTAGAGAGCTTCCGCAGGCATCGGGCTAGTGTCCGGTAAACGGCGCAGCGGTGCTTCGCCCAGAGCGAACTGTACCGGCCTGCGAGTTCGCTGCTGGGCAAACGCCAGCCGGCGTCCGCCGAGCGGCGCGGCGCCAGCGAACCGATGGGTCCGCTGACGCCACTATCGCCTTACTTCTTGGCGGCGGGGATGTGGAAGTCACCCGTCCGCATGAGACGCTCCTGCACGCGCGGATCCTTGAGTTCCTCCGCGGTGTAGCTCGCCCGATTCTGCTGGCCTTCTTCCAGGCCACCCGGATCGGAGATCCACAGAGTGTGAATCTTCTCCAGCACCTTGACGCTGTGCGGCACGTTGGCCGGGATGTGCACTGCGTCACCGGCGCCGAGCACGTGCGTCTCGCCGTTGACCGTCCACTCGACCTTGCCGGAGAAGACGTAGAAGGTCTCGGTGTGCTTGCG
>Ga0182745_1000824_pt1 | contig 31928 bp, 21 predicted proteins | sample eDN3rd30CKraftBY_FD_128523 | JGI IMG/M metagenome (GOLD analysis project Ga0182745, IMG submission 128523) | Enriched backyard soil microbial communities from Emeryville, California, USA - eDNA 3rd pass 30_C Kraft BY (version 2) (version 2) | ecosystem: Environmental > Terrestrial > Soil >... | reverse complement strand
CGCACCTGGGCAGTCGTTGCCACCGAACCCACCTCCTTCAGCTCGCTTCGACGCCCCCACTCGTCTCCAGGACGTGCCGGGCCGCGTCAAGTTCGGTCCCGGCTTTGAAATCAAAAGTAACGACGACGAGTACTTCCTTCAGTTTCATAATCTCTCTCAGTTCGACTATCGTGGATATCTTCAAGGGGGGCAGCAGCCAGTCCATGACACCTTTGCAATTCCAAGGCAATGGTTCATGTTCAGTGGGCGGATCACCCGGCCTTACGGGTACTTCGTCTCGCTTCAGAACGGTCTGGATAACGTCTCGCTACTGGATGCATTCTTGGACGTCGACTACGACCCTCGGCTCCGGGTGAGGATTGGTCGATATAAGACACCCTTTACCTATGAATTCTTCGTCGACCCCATTCAAGGGTTGCTGGCCCCCGAACGTTCGCTCTTCTTCAATAACTTTGGCCTGAACCGCGACAACGGGATCATGGCCATCGGGCGAATCCTGGACTCCAAGGTCGACTACGCCGTCTCGATCCAGAATGGAACGCGCAACGGATTTCTGGCAAACAGCGATTCTAAGAACGTGGCGGCCTTCGTCAATTACCGCCCCTTTGGTGATGAAGAAAACACGTTGTTTGAAAATCTGAACATTGGTGGTTCGGTACTTGCCGGCAACGAGAGCGCTGTCCCGATTCCCCAAACGCTACGTACCGCGATCGCGACGTCGGGAAACCAGATCATCGGCGTTCCATTCTTAACGTATAACAACAACGTGCGGGAGTCGGGGCCGCGGGCGATGTGGGACCTGCACGCCGCTTGGTACTACCGACAGTTGGCGGTGATCGGGGAGTGGGCCAGCGGGTATCAAGACTATGCGTTCGCCACGAGCATGATGAACCGGACGCAGCTTCCGGTGGATAGCTTTTACGTGCAGGCGGGTTACTATCTCACTGGTGAGACGCGAAGCAACGTGGGTATCGTCAAGCCGCTCCGCCCGTTCAACCTGAAACGCGGGGAGTTCGGGCTGGGGGCCTGGGAGTTGACCGCACGTTACAACTATCTGAACATTGGCAAGGAAGTGTTCACGGCGGGGCTCGCGGATCCCAACCTCTGGGCCAATCGCGTCAGCATGATCGACGTGGGACTCAACTGGTCTTTAAATCAGTATGTCAAGGTTTATCTTGACTGGCAGCACGCGTCGTTCAATCAGCCGGTTCTCTTTGCTCCTGGCCGAAGTCAAAGTACCAGCGACATGCTGATGGCTCGGTTCCAGCTTTTCTTCTGAGACCCACAAGCCCAATGGCGGACCTTGATGCTTATCGGGACTTCGAGATCGGAGCCACGCCACAACGGCGTGGCTTTTTACGTTGAGTCTCCTGAAGCCCTCGCCGTTCAGCCTACCCATGAATTTCATCTCGGTTGAGCAGAACCACGAACGAACCACGACGAAGGTTCGGAGCAAGTGGGTCCCCATGCTAGAACCGATATGGCTGATGGGGCCTTCCGTCCTATCACCCTCGCGCAGAGCCAACGCGCTTCTGCTCAAACGTTGCGCTGAAGGGAGCACCGATCCCACCGCTTTCGTAGTGCTTCTTCCCGTCTGGGTGTACGGGGCGTGGGAACGCCATTATTCCTTTGATTCTTGGATGAATCGTTAAATTGGGCCTAAATGGATTTATCCCTACAGATTGACACGCTGCGTGCCGATTTAGGGATTGGACGAACTGTGTCTATCAAGAAACTCCACCTCCGTCCCGGATCGCTGTCCAGGAAAGTCAATTCATGCACTTTTCCAAAGCCGCCGCATGGGCGTGGCCTGCTGTCCTTTTGCCGTTGGTGTTAGGCTTGGCCTCCCCACCGAAGGCCATTGCGCAAGATCCAGGCTCAGCGACGGCCGAGAGCTTCACGCCTCCTGCTTCCGGCTTGGAAGTCCCCCCTACCCTGGGGAGTGCCGAGGCGGCTGCGCCGGCAGCGGGGAGCCCGGACGAGCTGGAAGCCCGGATTCGCCAGCTCGAGTCGATGGTGGACCAACTCTCCGGCCAGATCAAAGCGCTCAGGTCGACCGCACCCGCGGCGGGCGCGGGCGGCACGAGCACCGCGGGGTCGGGTGGCGTCTCGGACACGGGGGGAGCCACGGGGGAAGGCCCGGGACGCAATCCTGGTTCGGGGGACACGGGCTCGGCGGCCAACATGGCCACCCCTTCCGCCGCGGGAGGAGCCGCCGCACCTGGGCAGTCGTTGCCACCGAACCCACCTCCTTCAGCTCGCTTCGACGCCCCCACTCGCCTCCAGGACGTGCCGGGCCGCGTCAAGTTCGGTCCCGGCTTTGAAATCAAAAGTAACGATGATGAATACTTTTTTCAGTTCCACACGTTAAGTCAATTCGACTATCGCGGATACCTTCAAGGGGGCCAGCAGCCGGTCCATGACACCTTTGCGATTCCACGCCAACGATTCGTGTTTAGCGGCCGAATCACCCGGCCCTATGGGTATCTCGTCTCGCTTCAACATGGACTGGATACGGTCGCCTTGCTTGATGCGTTCCTGGACGTCGACTACGACCCTCGGCTTAGACTCAGGATCGGGCGATACAAAACACCCTTTACCTATGAGTTCTTCGCGGAACCCATTCAGGGATTGATGGCCCCGGAGCGTTCGCTCTTCTTCAATAACTTTGGTCTGAACCGCGACAATGGGATCATGGCGGTCGGGCGGATTCTTAACTCCAAGGTCGACTACGCCGTCTCGATCCAGAACGGCTCGCGCAACGGCTTTCTCGCCAACACCGATTCCAAAAACGTCACGGCCTTTGTCAATTACCGTCCCTTTGGTGATGAAGAAAACACGTTGCTTGAAAATCTGAACATCGGTGGATCGGTGCTTGCGGGGGATCAGAATAGCGTCCCCGTCCCTCAGACGCTTCGTACGGCGGTCGCGACAACGGGTAATCAGATCCTCGGAGTTCCGTTCTTAACGTTCAACAACAACGTGCGGGAGTCGGGGACGAGGGCGATGTGGGACCTTCACGCCGCCTGGTATTACCGGCAGTTGGCGGTGATCGGGGAGTGGGCCAGCGGGTATCAAGACTATGCGTTCGCCACGAGCATGATGAACCGGACACAACTTCCGGTGGATAGCTTTTACGTGCAGGCAGGTTACTTTCTCACCGGTGAGACGCGGAGCAATGTAGGTATCGTCAAGCCGCTCCGTCCGTTCAACCTGAAACGCGGGGAGTTCGGGCTGGGGGCCTGGGAGTTGACCGCCCGCTACAGCTATCTGAACATTGGCAAAGAAGTGTTCACGGCGGGCCTCTCGGATCCCAACCTCTGGGCCAATCGTGCCGGTATGATCAACGTGGGACTCAACTGGTCGCTCACCCAGTATCTCAAAGTCTTCATGGATTGGCAGCACTCCTCGTTCAACCAACCCGTCCTGTTCGCACCAGGGCGAAGCCACCTCACCAGCGATATGTTCATGGTACGCTTCCAACTCTTCTTCTAATTCTTTCGAGATCAATTCACTCGCGAATCCTTGTTTAGCCGCTCTAACAGAATGGGCGAACGAACCCTGGTTTTCGTAAGAGCCCTCGCCCGTCTCCCGCTTGTTTTACAATCCGAATACGGGCAGGACTTCCCGGCCGGATTCGGCCATAATCCGTCGCTGACGCTTCCGGCTCTGTAAGGCACATGCTTGTTTTTCAGAGGCGGAAGCGTGAGCGACGCTTCCCTTTGCCGGTTTCGGCCATAATCCGTCGCTGACGCTTCCGGCTCTGTAAGGCACATGCTTGTTTTTCAGAGGCGGAAGCGTGAGCGACGCTCCCCTTTGCCGGATTCGTGAATCATTCATAGAGTGAAAATTGATTCACCCGATTGTGCGTCAGGCTTATAGAAGAATAGGTGTTACCAATAAAGAAAGCCAGCTCGCGATACTTGATCGCGAGCTGGCTCGGCTCGGCTGTCGTTCGTTCCTTCAGGCGGGGGACCCAGCCCGGGCAGAGGGAGTTGGTTAACGTAGACCAGGAATCCGCGGCAGGTTTCCTGACCCGGGCTTGGTCAGTTTGTCGAGGAGTTGATTGGCCTTGTCCCCTTTGAGGAAGTCCTGGGCCTTCTGTCCATTAAGCAAGTCGTTCGCACCGCGTCGAAGGACCTCTCGACCCGCGTCACGCAGGCCGACTTGAACGCCGCGTCGGTCGATCGTGGGACGAGATAAGGTGCCACCAATCGGGAGGCCCACTTTAAGCCCTTCTAGTAGCTCGGTCGCCTCGCGGCTATTCCCCAGCATACCCTGGCTGAGCGGAACCCGAGCCCGCATGGCGATCGTCTGGTCGAATCCGACGGAGCCTTCGACCTCGAGCTTGGCATCTCGACCCACAGGTATGGAAAGTCCCTTCTGGTTGACCCGGCCATCCGCCACCGTCAGCTCGATAGGTTGGTCTAACTTGAGTCCTGACGCCCCCTGTCCGGTGATGGCGAGTAACTCACTCCCGAGTTTGCCGGGAGCGAAGTTGACATCATCGAACTCGACTCGACCTACCAGTGATGAATGGGTTGACTCGTCTCCGTTGAGCGGATAGTCGGCCTGATTGACAACAACCGTGACCTTGCCAGTGACCCGAGTCGCATCATGAAGCATCGGCGCGATGTAGGAAAGCAGGCTGCGCGAGACTTCATCGTTGATCTCGGCTCCCTTGATCTCCGATCCCGGCGCGAGTCGGAAACGCATCACCCCCGCCTTGTCCGTGTCGAGACTTGCCTTCAGGATCGTCGGCCCATTGTTGATTGTCGTCTGGATTGGGTCGAAGACCCCCACGCCCTTACTTAGCTTGAGCACCACGGGTGTTGGCGCAACCTGGAGGCCGAAGGCGATGGCCTCGAAATTGTCGAACGCCAGGTTCGCCTCGAGCTCTTGGATAATCCCTCCCGCCGCTTCCGTGGAGAGTGGTCCTCTGACGTGGAACGCACGCGGTTTGAAACGGACCTTCGCTCCCGGCTCGATAGCCTCGGCCATCATGGGGTCGAGAACGGCCCAGTTCGGCTGGAGCGTCCCGGCCAACTCGGCGAAGAGCCGTTCGTCTCGTGTGGAAAGTTCTCCCTTGGCTTGCATACTCGCGTGCCTGACCGCTAAGGCCAGGCTCGCGAACTGAATGTTCTCGAAGCTGGTGGTCGTTTCAGTGTGCATCGCAAGTACGGCGGGCCCATAGGCGCTACGCTCGCCCCCTTCGGCGCTCCCCGTCGTGAGGTCGGGAGACTTGATCTCGCTCGAGGCAACTACGCTTCCATCAGGCTTCATAGTGAACCCTGTTTTCAGGCTGACCGCGCCGGCCACGTCCATGATCGAACCGCCCGACCACCACGCATAGGCCCGGTCGATCCGGGCGAGGTCGCCTTGAAGACCCCCGGTGACCTGAATGGCCCCTCCTCGATTCAAGCCGACGACCTTCAACCCCTCCGGGCCGATGAACACCGGCTCGGGCCGCTGGGCGTCGGGAAGCGATTGCAGCTCCAGGGTACCGCTCTCGAGCTCGAACCGGCCCTTCACGGCGACGTTGATTGGGTCGAGTGCGGTAGGTCCTGGCGGATTCGTTGGGATCGGGACGTAATTTAGACGGAAATCGTCGATCTGAATCGCTTTAGCTTCTTCGAGCTGCGTTACCTTGGTTGATGCCGAGAGGTCATCGGTTTTAATGATCACCTGGGCCAGAGTCCACTCTTCGGGCAAGGGCGCGCCTCGGAGTGGCCCCGTGGCGCCAAGGTCCACTCGAAGCTGTTTCCTGACGATCGGCTCGGTCGTGACACCCGCGATGTGGATCGCCTGGAACTCGGCCGCGAGTCGTCCTGTATAGTGGGCTGGGTCGGGGCGTCGGTACTCGGCGGCGATCCGACCTTTGCCCGACATGTCAAACGTTCCGAAATCGATCAGGTCGCGCAACTGGGTCTTCAGCCCTTCGAGATCAACCGATGCCGAGAGCCGGACACCCGAATCGAGGTCGCCAGAGCCCGTCGCCTCAAGGAATGAGGTCTTGACGGAGAGCTGCTCAACTTTCAGGTCGTCCTTGAGTTGGAGCACCTGCGCGGAGAGCGTCGCGGGGTCCTTGATCTGGATCATCCGACCCTGGTCCGAGGCGGCCAGATCCGCGATTCGGGCCTCGGCGACGAGTTTCCGCCCTTTCTCCGGGTCAGCCTCACTGAGCTCCACATCAAGCTGGGCGACGCCCCGCTCGACCGTCAGTCCTTCCCGAATCCGCAAGACATGGGGAAGCTGGCGGGCCAGGGCTGCGAGATCGAGTTGCCCGTGGACCGTCGTCGAAATCGGTTGACCCTTGGCATCCACCTTCGCCGCCGACTTGATCGAACCGAGCTCCGACGTGATATCGAGTCGCTTGAGGTCCCAGCCTTCTCCCTCCTGGGTCAGCTCATAGTGCGTGCCCAGGCGTTCGAGCTTGAGATGATCGCCCGAGAGTGCGGCTCCCGAGGCTTCAAGGGCCAGGAGATCCCCCTGTCCCGTGAGCCGCCATCGATCCGATGCCCGCTGAACGGTGTACGTGCCGTCGAGGACTCCTCTCGTCGACACCCCGCCCGCGTTCACTCCCCAAGGCCAGTGCTTGGCGACGAGCTTGGCGGAGAGTGGCGGGACTCCGTTCGAGAGGGAGTGGTGATTCAATTCTCCAGCGAGCTCGAGGCTCCCGTCACGCGCTTCACCCGCTTCCGCGAGCTCGAGCTTCCAGGTCAACGGGTCCTTCCCAGGCGGGATCTCGGCCGTTAAGTTGACCTTCCTTGCTTCGAAAGGCTCCGGTAACTCAGGGGCCTGGAACTTGATGGATCCGTTAACCACCTTAAGGCGGACCGGCGGGAGTTCAAGCGGGGCCGAATCAACCTCCGGCTCGAGGTCATTCGCTTCTGGCCCTTCGTTGGCGGCATCAGGCATGAGCGAGCTGAAGGCATCGACCAGGTCGATGGTCCCGTTCGCCTTGCGCTCGACGTCAAGGCGAGCACCTTCGATGAGAAGCTCTCCAGTTACCTGGCGCGTTGCCGCAAGTTCCGTCAGAGAACGTCCCCAGCTCAGATGGTCAATCTTGACTAGAGTTTTCCCAGCCTGATTGGTGAGCTCCAGACCATTGACCTGCTGGCGCCCGAACCAAGAAAAACCGATGGAGCGAACTTCCAATTTTGTCGGTGCGAGTGCCCGATTCGCCTGCCGAACCACGAACGTTCGGACTGGCGAAGTCGAGGCGAGCCACGGAAGGGCCAGAATCATCAGAATAACGCCGAGCGCGGCAACCAGGACGAGTCTCCGGAGCCGTTTCCAGAACTTACGAGGCGGTGGTGATTCGGTTGGTTGCATCAGTCCCTTGACTCCCCGGAACTTTCCTGAATCGTCCGGTTATGAAACACGCATCACCCATGAAACTCCGGATCGTCAAAAAGCTCAAGCTCAACCCAAGGGGAGGAAGGAGCACAAAGCCCTTCCCAAGGAGACGATTCCCCCTCTCATGCTAAGCCTGGATTTGAGGCTCGTTCGTTTCGGTAAGGGATCGATGAAGTGGTGAGGCGAGCAATTTGGGTTATTTAGAATTTTGAATAAACCTTGTCTCCGCTGTTATGATTCAAGAAGATGGAACAAGGTCGAGGATTCGGCGACGGAGCCGAAGTCCAGCTTTTCCGGAGATCCATGAGAGGTTGATCGGTCCAGGACGAGGTCTTGACCGGACCAGGCAGGTGCACTTGCCCGCCCTACCACCTCACCAGCCAGGGAGTATCCGATCATGATGCGACGAAAGACCTTCCTCGCGATTTTGTCTTCGTTCGCAATGTTCGCCGCGGTTGAAACTCATGCCCAATCTTCCTCCCCCACCTCCCCCCCCGCTCGCAAGAAGAAGGTAGTCAGGACCGACGAACAGTGGGCAAAGACGCTTACTCGAAGTCAGTTCATGGTCTGCCGAATGAAGGCGACCGAGCCCGCGTTCTCGGGCAAACTGCTGAACAATCATGCGAGTGGCATCTACCAATGTGTCGCCTGCGGCGCCGACCTCTTTGTCTCGGGTACGAAGTTCAATTCGGGAACGGGGTGGCCAAGTTTCTGGCGACCGATTACGCGAGATAGTGTCGAGACGGAGATGGATCGGAGTGAAGGAACGCCGCGGATCGAGGTTCTCTGCAGCGTGTGCGACTCCCACCTCGGACACGTCTTTGACGATGGGCCACCGCCGACAGGCCTTCGCTACTGTATTAACTCCCTGGCGTTGAAGTTCACTCCGAAGTCGAAACTGACCACCACGAAGAAGGGGAAGTCGTCGTCAACCTCGGCATCCCCATCCGATGAGGGTGATCACCCCTCCGATCAGCAGGAGTCAGCCGATACCACCACCGGTCCCTCGGCGCCGGACTCGAAGTCCGAGACGGGAACGCATTCGTCCTCTTGAGGCCTGAGGCCGTTGATTGATCGAATGAGGCAAATCCTGGGCGGCTGGTGTTGACTCCCGAATCGAGGCCACAGCAGTCGCCTTGTACGATTCTTAATTCGCGATTCGCGCTTGAACGCGCCTTTGGATTAAGTGAGGGAGGAAACGGGAATCTCCCCCACGTTGTCGAAAATATGGGTGGGACGGAAGGGAAACTCTTCCACGGTTGCTCGCGTGCTCACTCCCGAGAGGACCAGGATCGTTTTCATTCCGGCCTCGGTTCCCGAGAGAATGTCCGTATCCATACGGTCCCCGACCATGAACGACTCGGCCGAGTGAGCCTCGAGCTTGCGTAGGGCGGTGCGCATCATCAAGGGATTTGGCTTACCGATGAAATAGGGCTTCCTCCCAGTGGCCAACTCAATCGGCGCAACGAGCGCACCACAAGCGGGCTGGATCCCCTGCTCCGACGGACCGGTCAAGTCCAGGTTCGTCGCAATGAACCGAGCACCTCCCACAATGAGGCGGATCGCCCGTTCAATTTTCTCATAATCATAGCTGCGGGTGTCGCCCACCACCACGTAGTCGGGGGATTGTTCCGTGAGGGTATAGCCCACGCTATAGAGTGCGTGCGTGAGGCCCGCTCCTCCAATGACGTAAGCGGTGCCCCCCGGTTTCTGTCTGTTCAAGAAATCGGCGGTGGCGAGGGCCGACGTATGGAACGCCGATTCCTCGACCTCCAGACCCATCTGAGCCAGTCGATGGCTCAAGTCACGTGGAGTCCACTGGCTGTTATTTGTTAGAAACAGAAAGCGGTGCCCCCCTGTCTTGAGCCGCTCGAGAAACTCGTACACACCGGGGATCACACGATGCCCATGATAAATCACGCCATCCATGTCCACGATATAACTGTGGGGCATAAAACGTCCTGATCTGTCTGTTTTCAGGGAGTTGGGCGAACTTAAGCCAAGGCGCAATCGATTTTAACAAGTCCCGGAAGAACTTGACATCCGAACTAACCGATCGAGTCATGGACGGCTAACTCTATACCTGGACCGAAGTGGCCAGGTAGGCACAATCTTCCCTTTCTCCTTCCGATGGTTTCGGATCTACCTCAGGATGAGATAGGTTTGACTTGTTACATCCTTACGCTTCGACTCCAACGAATTAATAATGAAAATTAAAAAATGTCATCGTAATTTTGACTTTAATAGCCTTTGATTCAATTAGGGGTAAGGAAGGTTTCACAAGTTTGCAGTGGTGGGGACCAGGAATCTAGTTCCTTCATCTCTCGTCACGTCAGGACGAGATGAGTCCATCGACTATTCTCTAAACGGAGGTCTGGAGCCCTCCGTCCATCGCTTTGACTTCAAATTTGCTCGAGCGCGTGTCGGAGTTCATCTCGCTCGCGCTCCAGCTCCGAGAGTTGCCTTGAGAGTTGTTCGCGTTCTTCGAGGGCCTGGGCACTGACGCGTTCGTGGTCACTCCGAGCCTTTTCAAGCTCCGAGCGGCAGGTTGTGAGCTCTTGTTCCAGGGCGACGAACCAGACAGGCTTGAGCTCGGAAGGTCCCACGTGTTTGCTTCCCCGCCCTGGGAAGCCAGGGAGCGGCACTCCCGCGATATTGTTTTCGACTTGCGCACGAAGTTCGGCGACCACCAACCTGTGCTGGTTTTCCTCGATCTGGCGACGTTGGTCCTGTAGCGCGAGCTCGTTCCGAGTACAATGTAACTCAGCGAGCAAGTCATTGCGTTCGCCAATTAATGCCGAGAGTTGAATGTTTCGGTCCTCAACAAGTCGGGCCCACTGTTCGCGTTCTTGGTTCAGCCGCGTTGGAAGTTCGGCCCAGCTTTGTTCCATTCGCTCTCGGGCAAGCACGAGTCCGCCGAGTTGCTCGTCCAACTCCCGCTCTCGCTCGTGAATCAACGTTTGAATCTCCCGCCTTAGAGCCTGGACCGACTCGCGCTCCGCGTTGACCGAGTCTCCTTCCCCGGCCAGGTCCGCAAGCCCCTGACTCAACCTTTGCACTTCCTGACTCGTCTCCTTGATCTCTTGTCCAAGTCGCAGAACTTCGTCCTGCAACCGAGCTCGTTCCCGCGCAAGTTCATCTCGCTCCGTCAGCTTGACGCGTAAATCATCCTTGAGCGACTGATTCTGCGCCTTTACGGAATCGAGTTCGGCCCTCAAGCTAGCCAATTCCTTCGTGCGAGACTTAAGACGTAAGTGGTGATGGGCCTGACGCTGGCGAAGCTGTTCAACCTCCGTTTCGAGCGTCTGATTGCGTTCGAGCTGATCCTCTAAGTCGCGCTCGACCTGGATTGTGCGGTCCGCCAGACTTCGAAGTGGTTGGAGTTCTTGAACTTCGCGAGAGAGCTGATCGTGGGCCCGCTTCCAGTGCTGGAGCTCGCGCCGGGCCACGTCCAGATCGTGCTCGGCTCCTGGTTCCAGCGAGTGGCCCGTAATCGGTCCAAACGTGGCGTGATCGATCTCAGCGTCACCAGGTCGCTCCAGAGTCAAGTCCTGGATTGACGGTCTGGATGAAGCCCGCGGATCACGTACCCGGTCCTTGGAAAGCCCGCGTTCGAGCTTCGAGTCAATGCACAACGATGGAATCAAGTTGGTCTTGGCTTGCGGATGAGAGTGCTCATCCGTTTCGCGAAGCACTACGAATCGATGCCCGCAGTGGTTGCAGATGACCTTGTGTCCGACGTAGTCGAGCCGGATTCTCAGGCTTCGCTGGCAGAGAGGACATCGGGTTTGAACATGGTCAGCCATATGTTACGGTGGCCCGGTAGCCAGAGGACAACCTTGACATGTATTGGTCGAACCACCATCTCGACGGTTCATCGTGAACCTAACACTCAAGCGACAAGCCTCTAATTCTCGCATCTTTGCAAGGGTGACAGGACGCGTCAAATAGATTTGCCTCATCGGCCAGATCCAAGTCACAAAGCCTGGCCCGCATCGTTTCGTGGGGCCAGCCCATTCACCTAAAATCAACCATCCGGCGCGGATTGCATCTTCCGACTTGTCTTGAGAAGATGGGCAATCCCGACCCCGCTTCCATAACCTGAGGAAATCGATCGTGATGTCGGCTCGATCCTCCTTCCCGTGGCGCATCCTCGTCCGCATCCTCCCCACGTTGTCGTTGCTCCTGGGAACCCAGGCACATGGGGCACCTCCCACCCCATCTCATGAGGATAAGGCACGGGCGCTCATCGCCGAGCATGTTGCGCAAATCAGGCCGCTCGAGCTCGAAGCCAACCTAACCTGGTGGAACGCGAACATCTCGGGCAAGGACGAAGATTTCGAGGCGAAGGAGGCAGCCCAGAATCGGCTCGACGCCGCGTTGGCGAACGCCGAGCGATTCGCGGCCCTCAAGGCGCTACGCGCGTCGCCTCTGACCGATCCTATCCTGAAACGTCAGGTCGAGGTGTTATACCTGGCCTATCTCGAAAAGCAGGTTGACCCCGAGCTCCTTCGCAAGATCACGGCCAAGGCCAACGCCGTCGAAAAAGCCTTCAATGCCTATCGAGCCAAGGTCGGTTCGACCGAGATGACCGATAGTGAGGTGCGTAAGGTCCTGAAAGAATCGAAGGATCATGCCCAGCGCAAGGCGGTCTGGGAGGCGAGCAAAGAGGTTGGCGCGCAGGTTGAAGCCGACCTCAAGGCCCTCGTCGCGTTGCGAAACGAGGCGGCGAGATCGCTGGGTTTCAAGAACTTCCACGCCATGCAGCTCCAGCTCAACGAACAGACTCAGGAGCAAGTCCTCCGTCTCTTCGACGAGCTCGATACCCTCACGCGCGAGCCGTTTCTCGCGGCCAAGGCCGAAATCGACCAGAAACTTGCCGCCGGCCTCGGAATCGAAGTGGATGAACTACGCCCCTGGCACTACCAGGATCCGTTCTTCCAGGAATCTCCCGCGATCTTCGAGACCGACCTGGATTCCGCGTACACCAACGTCGATATCCTCGACCTTTGCCGCCGGTTCTACGCGGGGATCGGTCTCCCCATCGACGATGTCATCCAGCGCAGCGATCTCTACGAAAAGCCAGGGAAGAGCCCACACGCATTCTGCACCGACATCGACCGACAGGGAGATGTACGGGTCCTCGCTAACATCGTCCCCAACGAATACTGGATGGGAACGATGCTGCATGAGCTCGGCCACTCGGTCTATAGCAGCAAGAACATCCCCTCGAGCGTCCCTTACGTTCTGCGCTCGGAAGCTCATATCCTCGCGACGGAAGGGCTCGCGATGATGTTCGAGAAGTTTTCCAAGGATGCCGACTGGCTTCAGCGCATGGGCGTTAAGCTAGCCAACCCCACCCAGTTCAATTCCGTGGGAGCCAAGATGAGGCGCAATCGGCTCCTGATCTTCTCGCGATGGTGCCAGGTCATGCTTCGCTTCGAGAAAGCCCTGTACGAGAATCCCGACCAAAATCTTAACAAACTCTGGTGGGACCTCGTGGAAAAGTATCAGGGCATCCACCCCCCCGAAGGCCGAGACGCGCCGGACTATGCCAGCAAAATTCATGTCGTGAGTGCGCCAGCATATTATCACAATTACATGATGGGTGAGCTCTTCGCTTCGCAGGTCTATCACACCTTGTCAAAAGAGGTGCTAAAGGGAGCCGGGGCGAGTCCGGTGGGTAATGAAGGGGTGGGCACATTCCTGAAGGAGCGGCTCTTCGGTCGAGGCCGGACGCTTTCCTGGGATGACCTGACACAATCGATCACGGGTCAACGACTGAATGCCCGTGCGTTTTCGGAGGATCTCCAGAGTCGCTGATCGAATTTCCATTCGAGAGCCTCTTTGGGGCGCATGGATGATCTGATGAGCTCGAACGATGCGTTAGCCGCGTGCGACCGACTTGTGCGTGTGTTTGAACGAGCGATCGCGTTGAGTGCCACTCCTGGAGAGGGGGTGGACGATTCTTACAGGGCCCCCGCCCTTCAATTCGCGATCGCTCAGTTTCGAATGCGGATCCAGCCCGCGCTTCGGCCGGGATGGCTGGCTTGGGACCCGGTTCACATCGCGCTTTTCGGTGGTACGAACACCGGGAAGTCCACCCTGGTAAACCTGCTTCTGGGCCGTGAAGGGGCGGGGATGGGGGTGCGCGCCCGGTTTAGCCAGTATCCCGAAGCCCATCGCGCCGCGAACATTGGCGACCACTGGCTCGATGACACCCCCACCCGTTTCCGAGGCTATCAACGATTCCGAAATCGCAGGCCTCCACGTCAGACGGACGAGTCGTTGCAACGCGATGGCTACCGCCCCGCCGTGGCAACGCTCGATCTCGACACCCAAGGCGAGCCGTCCTTTGCCCCTCCCACCGCCCCTTCGGCGGTGGTCTGGGACGCGCCCGACTTCTCGACGGAGCAGGCTGGTACTTATCTCGGGACCGTGATTGATCTCCTGGCGCTGGCCGACCTGGTGCTGATGACGGTTACCGACGAGTCGTACGCCGACCACCGCGGCATGTCACTGCTGAGAATGCTGAACGAGACCGGCGTCTCCAGCCTGATCGTGGCCAACAAGTTTCCCGATCACGCATCAATGAGTGACCATCTCTCAGCCACGCTCGGCCAGGCCGGCAAGAGTGGTGCTCCCGTATTTCGACTCCCCGAAGTCTCCGCTCCCTCGACCTCCGAACGGTTCCAATGCTTGCTGAAATGTGAAGAGGTCGAGCGATTGCGCGAAGCCGTGCAACTCGAGGCCAACGCCGGTCCCGCTCTGAAAAAGCGAGCCTTGCTCGGGTCGCTCCGCGCGATCGAGCACCAGATGGAAGACTTTCTCGGCCCCCTCAAGCACGAGGCCGCGCTTTCGTCGAAGTGGAACGCCCTCGTGCGTAAATTCGCGAACGAGACCATCCACGAACCCTACCAGCGCAACTACCTGGATGGGATCCATTATGGAGAGCTCAACCGAACACTCGTTCATTTGATGGGATTGTTGCAGGTTCCGGGCATTGGGCCGGTTCTCGACCTGACGGGCCAGGTGGTACGGGTGCCGATCAAGCTGGTGTCCCGAGGAGTCAAGAAGCTCCTGGGCCGGCCGACCGAGCCTTCTCCGCGACCAGTCGAGCTCGAGGTCCTGGAGTCCGGCGTGCAGACCTGGCTCGCGCGAACCAAGGGGGAAACGCAGCTATTGGTGCGCGACGCACCCCAGGGCCCTTGGAATGGGATCCTTGAGGAGCTGGAGAGCGAAGCGTACCGAGCTCGGCTCCTGGAACGGTTCCACCAAGGGTATCGGGACTACCAGGAAAGGGTCGAGCGCGAGATCCGAGTCCGCGCCTCCCGGCTCTTTGAAAAACTCAAGGAAAACCCTGGCAAGCTCGCCACCTTGCGAGGAGCGAATCTCGTGGTGAGCGCCACGTCGGTCGCCCTGGTGGTCAAGTCGGCCGGGATCAACTGGTCCGACGCGGTGCTCGGTCCCGCCGTCGCTGGGCTCTGGCAAAACCTGGTGGAGTGGGGCCTGGGCCGGTACTTGGAAGTGCTGCGTGACGAGCTCAAGGCCGTGCAGCTTCAAGCGATCGACTCGCTGATCGAGACCGAGCTGGTCGGGCCGGTCAGCGCGCTCTTCAGCAACACCCTGTCCGCGGACGACCTGCTGGCGGTTCACGAGGATTTTGCGTTGATCAAGCACGAGGTGGAGCGGATCGCGGGGGGACCCGGTTGATGACCGACGACCAGACGAAGCGGAAGATCGCAAGCGCGTTGGATCGACTGGCCTTGCGCATCCGGGAGCCCCGCGTTTTATCGATTCGCCCCTCGGACCAGGCTCGCCTTGAGTCGGCCCTCGAGCGTGCGCGCGGCCAGTGGCTGGGGCCATCGGAGCCGGTGCTCACCGTGGCTCTGGCTGGAGGAACCGGGGCGGGGAAGAGCACCTTGATCAACGCGTTCGCCGGCTCGTCGATCGCCGAATCGAGCGAGATTCGCCCCACCACGCGGCATCTCCAGGCATACCATCACCGCGACGACTTCCTCGGCTCGCTTCCCGACGAGCTCGCGAGCGAAGCCACCTTCGTGGCGCACGACCGCCCTGAGCTTCGGCAGAAAATGCTGGTCGATGCCCCTGACCTCGACAGCTTCATGGTCCAACACAGGGCCACGACGAAGGCTTTGCTCAAACGCTCGGGGTTGGTTCTCTACGTGTTTAGCCCCGAGCGTTATCTGGAAGAACGAACCTGGTCCATCTTACGAACCGAGCGCGAGTTCAGTGCGTCGGCCGCCGTGCTGAACAAGGTGGATCGCGTCGGGTCGCCCGAGGAGTTGGAGCAGATTACCGACGACCTTCGCTCCCACTTCGCGGCGGTTGGTCAGGGAGACATCCGCATCTTTCGCGTCTGTGCGAAGGCTCACGTTCCGGATTCGGCCGGGGGCATGCCGCAACTCGCGCCCGTGGTCGATGACATGACGGCGCTTCGGGCGTTCATCGAACGCGAGCTCCAGGGGAGTGAGATCGCTCATCTGCTCCGCAAACAACGCGAGGCAATCCTCAACCATCTCCAGGCTGAAGTCGACCAGGTTGTTCCAGCGTCATTCAGCAAGGGGATCGAGGAGGTTCGCCTCCAATCGAGCCAACGGGCCACCGAGTCAATCAACCGGCTCGCGTTGAGTCTTGCGGAACCGCTCGCCGCGGTAGAAGCTGAGCTGATCCCGCTCCTAAACCATCAGCGCCACGAGCAGTTTTGGGGACCGTTTCGCTTCTGGCTCTCGCTCTGCGACTTCATCAGTTTTGGGTTGCGAAACCTGGTGAGGCGATCCATCGGGCGCGGCCAGCTCGACCGGGTCGAGCAGATGCAAGCAACGCTAGATCGAACAGCCAGGCCGCCAATTGAAGACATGCTCCGGGCCCAGGCATTGACGATCCAGGACCTCCTGTACAAACAAGGGCTCCCCATCGAGCGTTGGCGTGGCCTGACCGCCAGACTGGATGGAGCGACGATCACCCGCGAGATTGCCCAGGAAATCGAGGCGGCGTTTGAAGTTGCCGCGGCTCAACTCTCGGAGCGCGGGCAGTCGATCATCTGGTTCGCGAGTAGCCTGGGAGGCTTACTCCCTTCCGTCTTCATCGTGGTCGGACTCTTTGTGATGTGCCGCGACCTGTTTCGAGGCACCTACGCGGGACTCACCTTGCTCTGGCACCTGATTGCCATGCTCGTGCTCTTCTTCCTCTCACTCCAGGGGATTGTGTCGATTCTTCTCCCCGGCGGGAATCGCTGGTTCGGACCTTCTCTCGGACCGAAGATCGTGGCGCGCGTGATCAATCGTAAGCTCGACGAGTGGCTGAATGCCTATCGCACCGACCTCGAGCTTGACCTTGCCGACTTTCACGAACCAATCCAGATCATCAGGATATCCATGGAACCGGCAACTGTGGATGCTTGATCACGCCAAAGCCTGGTTAGCTGGTTCCCAGTTTCTCTCACTAACGCCACCCAACGGATCCGATCTCCCGACTCAGCACGTTGGCGGCCCGGCTCCAACTCCGGCATAATACCAGAGAATGGGCATGCACTGGCTGCCCGCTCTGATCGTGCCCGGAACATTGGTGAGGACGATGGTCGAACCCGTCCGCCGGACATCTCGCTACCAATCCCTGCGCCAGTCGCGCGAAGCGCTCCGGCGCACGGCTCCTTGGCTTAGAATGGGCGTCTGGAGCCTGGGTTTGACCCTCTTTCTGAATCAGGCCCGACCGCTGCTCTCCGACGCCGAGTTCACACGAGGGGAGCGGCAAGTTCTTGGGCTTGTTGCGTTTGTGACCCTGGGGGGCTTCGCGGTCGCCGGCTGGATCATGGGTCGACTGTTCAAGGTCGGTTCGGAACTCGTGGACCTGATGATTGACGGCGCGGAGGCCTCCTCGAGGACGGCGGACCTGATCGAACAACGGCTCGTTCCCACCTTCGAGCGAATTGCACGGACGCTGGAAAACCCCGTCAATGCGGGTCGATCGTCCTCCGCGGTGGGAGAGGCTCAACTCAAGAAAGTGCGTGACGCGATCAGCCTGTGCGACTGGGACGAGGCGGAGCGGCTCATCAAGTCACTGGCTTCAGGTCGAATGGATCCAGGCGAGACGGCCGCGCTCGAGCGCGAGCTAACACAGGCCCGTGAGCGAACCATCGAAGTTCATCGCCGGCAGCTTGAGTCGGCTCGCCTGGCCGAGGACCTCGACCGTGTGCTTGATGCGCGCGACGCGCTAACGCTCCACCTCGTGGGCCGTCGCCTGGTGGACCTGGACCGCCAGCTTGCTCAGTGGCTCACTCAGGTCCTCGTTTCTCGCGCCTCCTCGAGTCAACGACCGGTTGAGGATGCCCTGCTGGCGCGTCGGGTCGTTGAAACCTTCGGGCGATCGGTTGAGACGGCACCGTTGCAAACGGCCTTGCCCTCGCTCTTCCAACGAGCTCAACTCTGTCTTGGCTGTTCCCAGATCCATCGAGGGGATGGAACGTACTGTCCACGTTGCCGGGCCGAGCGCCGAACCGGTTCAGGGGAAGCGTCCTTCGCAGCCACTCCCAACGCCCCCAAGGATCAGATATGAGCCACCGCCTGAAATGTCCATCCTGTCATGCGAGCTTTCTGGTCCGCGAACATCCGGCGGGCCGGACGGTTCGTTGTCCCAAGTGCGAGAGTCGTTTTCAGGGGCCGGTGGAATCCACTCAAGCCGTGGCCTCGCCCCCCAAGCTTGAGACGGAACCACCGCAGGAAAGCGTATTCGTTCCCACGACCAGGAGTGAACGACGCAAGGGGTTGAGCCTCCGCTGGGTTGGACTGCTCGTGCTGCTCACCATCGCCTCGGTGGCGGTCCTGGTCACCTGGCCACAACTCAAGGCCTGGTGGAAACCCAGGCCGCTCGACCCGGTTGAGACGGTCGCGGCTCGTTTTCTCGAAGCGATCTCGAGCGAAGACGGCGATGGGATGAAGGTATCGTCCGTCTCGACGGTTGAGGAACCGCCCGCGATCCAATCCTTCCGCGCCGTCACTCATCTTGCCGAGCTCGATCGCGAGGTTCGTGGTCCGTTTCGGCCGATCGCCGGATTTCATCGCAAGATCAATGAATCATATGATTACATGAAGGATATTAGGCGTTTTCAGCCCAAGAATTTGCTTGGGACCGCCGCGGAGACGCTCGACGTGCTCCATGAAGCGAAGGATCAGCAAGCCGATCTTTCGAAGCAAATAGCCGGTGGAAGCCCGGACGACCTGTTCAACGCGGCCGAGTCCATGGCGTCCTCATTCAACAAGCTCGCCGAAGGGGCGCTGGCTCCCGAGCGAATTCTGCCGACGTATGAACAACTTGTCGAGCAGGCCAAACCCGCGCTCGAAGGTTCCGCGAAAGATTTGGCCCTTGAATTCGGCAGGGATACGGAGACCTGGGACCGCCTGCTCAAACGGCCATTCTTGACTTTGAAGTCGGATGGTCCCTTTGTACTCGACCAGGCCGAGGTTTCCGCACAGGTGCGCGATCGATTGGCGTCGGCCGGTGCTCCCCCTTCCACCTTGAGGCTGAAGCTCATGAGATTCCGGCTCGAGGGGATTGACACCCACTGGAAGGTCGTCGAGGCAGTACGCGAAGAGCCAGGTGCCGTAGCGTCCGAGAAGACGTCTGGGAAACCGCTCGAAGCTCAACCCCAAAACACCTACGAATCAGAATCTTCAAAATATCAATCAAGCAAGTGATTGATTGTGAAAAGTATGCCCGACCCGAGGCCTTCTTAAAAGAATGGCCTCGGGCCAAGGTGTGCATCGATCAGCCGATACGTTCAAGGCACGAAGACGTTGTCGTCTCTCCGTGTCGAACCACCCATTAAACGATGATGGTGGACCGTTTTTGAGCGGCCTCTTCCATGAAGGCGAGTCCGCGATTGACGAGTCCCTCGGGCTCGGGCACCGTTCCTTCGAGAATCAAGGCATTCGCCCAGAGTTGAAGTGCGCATTGCTTGATGAACTCCTCGTTATCCGAGTTCGTGCTCAGGATGCCGAGCCGACGGATCAAGGGGGCTGAGGGGTTAATTTCAAGAATGCGGCTTGTGGGGAGGAACTCCTGGTTGGCCATCTTCATGAGCCGTTGCATCTGGCTACTCATTCCACCGTCGGAATTGACCAGGCAACAGGGGCTGTCCGTCAGCCGTTTCGACTCGCGAACTTCCTTAACTCGATCCCCAAGCGAGGCGCGGAATAGGTCGAGGACGCGAGACGTTCCGACTGGAGCTTCCTCTTCCGGCTTCTTCTCTTCTTCGGGGGCGTCGGGAATCTCCACATCCGCCGAGTCGATCGACGTCAAAGACTTCCCGCCGTACGTGCCGAGAGTCGACATCACGAACTCGTCGATCGGGTCGTTGAGGTAAAGGACCTCAATCCCTCGTCGCCGAAAGATTTCCAGGGCGGGACTGGTCTGAATCGAGGCCAGGCTCGGGCCACCCAGGTAATAAATCTGCTTCTGGTCCGGGTTCGCCCGTTTTATGTAGTCGTCGAGCGAGGTGAGTTCCCCCGCTTCTGGGTCGGAGGTAGGGAACCTAAGAAGCTTGGCGATCCGCTCTCGGTTCGGGGGATCGCTCGGAATCCCTTCCCGAAGGATCCGGCCAAACTGGCGGTGGAATTCCGGATAGACCCCTTCCGGCTGGTCCGCGAGCTGGGCGAGCTTGTCGAGCACCCCCTTGACAAGTACCCCTCGAATCCGGCGGATCACGCTATTGTCCTGAAGCGTCTCGCGTGAGACGTTCAGCGGTAGGTCTTCAGAATCGACCACCCCGTGGAGGAATCGGAGGTAGTCGGGCAGGAGGTCACGGCAGTCCGGCTGAACCAAGACACGCTTGGCGCACAGGCTCACGCCATGCTCGAGACGGCCGAAGCCAAGGAGCTCGATGTTGCTGGGGGGACAGTAGAGGATGGACCGAAACTGAATCGGAGAGTCGGCCGCGAGGTGCAGGTGCCAGAGCGGTTCCTCACCGGTGTGGTGGGTCAGATGCTGATAGAATTGTTTGTACTGTTCGTCCGTGACCTGGCTTTTTGGCTCAACCCAGATCGGCTTTTGCTCGTTCACCACGTCGTCCCCGATCCGGATCGGATGAGGAACGAAACTTGAATATCGTCGAACGATCTCGCGGAGACGGAAATCCTCGGTAAAGTCGGCGGCATCTTCCTTCAGGTGAAGGATGATCTCAGTCCCGCGCGGAAGATCCTCCGCGGGACTGACCTGAAACTTACCGGTCCCGGTTGATTCCCACTCCCACCCCTGACTTTCCTTGTAGCTTCGCGTTCGGACGCGTACGCGATCCGCGAGCATGAAAGCCGAGTAGAAGCCAACGCCGAACTGGCCGATGAGCGAGAGATCGTCCTTCTTCTGAGTCGCGGCCTGCTTGAGGAACTCCAAGGATCCGCTATGCGCGATAGTCCCGAGGTTGGTCACGAGCTCGTCATGCGTCATTCCGATCCCATTGTCGCGGATGACCAGCTCGCGGGCCTCCTTCCGGCCTTCGAGGACGATCTCAAGCGGCGCCTCGTCGCGCTGGGATTCGTCGGTCAGCGAGACGTACCGCATTTTGTCGAGCGCGTCCGAGGCGTTCGAGACCAACTCGCGAACCGCGATCTCCTTGCTCTGATAAAGCGAGTGAGCCAGAAGATGAAGAAGTTGGCTAATCTCGGCCTGAAACGTGAACTCTTGCGATTGAGCACCCGAGGCCATCACGTCCCCTCTACTCGTTTCTTGAGACTCTTCTGGATGTCACGGCCCAATGAGTCGTGACCAGGCATGATCCCCACGGCTTGGAATAAACGCGCCTAGAAGCAACGCTCGTACCAAGATCGCCGGAAAGACATAAGTTCCTGAAATCTAATAACTTATTGCATTACTGCGTTGGCCGACGGGAACCAACCGACTGCCAGTTTGCGTCAGACCAGGGGGAGAACCTGACAATTCTGGCAATTCGGACCGCCGACCGTGATGTGGGCAGGGCGGGGGTGATCGTTGGCTGTTTAGAATCCGATCGGTGTTCTGAACGCGAAGAGGTTACATGACAGCCCCCGTTCGCTTCAGTCGCGGCTCCACCGTTTGGGGGGCGTTGATTCAAACTTCCCGGGCGGCGGGCTGAACTTGATCCCGACCTGCCAAAGGAGGTCGGGCTGGTGCTTTGCCAGGAGATACTTCATGACCACTTCGTCCGAAGGGGGCATTCCTGGGTCCTGGAAAACGACGCAAAGTCGAGCCATGGGGCTTTTTGAACGGGCGTTCCAGACTTCGATCAACCCGTGCGGCCTGCGTGGAATTCGGTAATACTTATCGCCGTTCAGGATTGTCACGCAGTCGAAGCGGCAGAACTCGTCGAACTCTTTGGGCTGGACCACATCCCGGACGAGCTCCGCGGCCACGAGCTCAGGAACTCCGGTCTGATAGGTATTCGCCTCAATGCGCATTGGTTCGTCTTCGCGAGTCGGTTGAGGCGTGCTTCGCCCCTCCACCACGCGGAAGATTTCCCACTCAACGAGTTTCGCGTAGCCCGCGCGAAGTGCAACACTTGAGATGACGAGTTGGGGGAAGCTGGCCGCGGTGCGAACCACTTCGTGAGCAAAGGCGTTTGCTTCGCGCTGAAGCTTGCTCATCCAGAATCGAGGCGTCTCAAGTCGATCACTCTCGGAATAACGGAAGGGCCTAGGTCCCACGTTGGGGATGACCACTTCGGTCTCGACTCCCTCCCGTTCGAGGGTCCGCAGGACTCGGTCGTAGGTTCCTTCACCGCGCGTGAATTCCTCGGCGGCGGAGGCGTGCTTGAGATCCTTGACCCGGATGACGCGGTAGCTTGGCCGGGCGAGAAAAATCACTTCTCGCGCACGCTGGTCCGTGGTGCTCCGGCGGTCCTCAACCTCGATTTCCCAGCGAAGATAACCCGTGCGAATCATGTTGATCGATAAACGCTGGACGATGATGAGCCAGGGTGGACGAGGTCGAGCTCGACGGCGAATCTATACCGAGGAATGGGCTCGCAACGACTGAGAACCGGGTGACGAGGATTCTTTAGCCACCCTGGATCGCCGGGACAAGCAGAATTTCGGGGGCCGTCGCGTCAAACCGTTGGATCGGGGTGGTCTGCCCTGGTCCATCCAGCCGAAAAGCCAGGCGGCCAGGTGTGTAGTGCTCCGCGAAAGCCGCGGCGGCATCCGTGATCGTCTCCGGGCGATCCTTGTCCCACTCCGCGAGACAGAGGTCGCCATGGCCGGTCTTGAGAAGACGCAACTTTGCCATGTTGTACAAACTCCCTGCGTTCTCTCTTCCGTTTTTCGACTCGTGTCGTGTCGCTTGAACTTGCCTTGTCCGCACGCCAAGCTCGTCTTTTATTGTAACGACTCGCCAACCACCCGAATAGCGATCAATCGAATTGGGGAAGTTAAAGGGACCTCGCGTTCCGGAAGCGTTTGGCCTTGTGATCACCGACGGTTAACGATAAAGCCGTAAGTACCCTTTGAGCATTGCGGCGAGCCGCGCGGAGTAAGGAAAGAGATGAGGCCGAAATCCGCCTGGCCTCCGGCTCTGTTCCACCTGGGTCTGGAGAAACTCGCGCATCCCGTGAATCCCACGGATACGACCGTACCCACTCGATTTCCAACCACCGAAGGGGGCGGACGCATGCCCGATCGGCGTAACGGCGTCGTTGATGGTAACCGTACCCGCCTCGAGCTGGGCCCCTACCGCGCGCGCTGAGTCCAGGTCTCTGCCCCAAACGCTGGCTGCCAGGCCGAACGGGCTCATGTTCGCGGCCACAATCGCCTCGACGGTCGATCGAACTTCGCGGACCACGACGACCGGGCCGAAGACGCCGGACAGGGCTTGCTCAGGGGCGGGCGATCTCGCCAGCAGGACCGTCGGCGCGTGGAACCAACCTGGCCCAGCAAGTGCGTTGCCGCCCGAGACGACCTCGGCTCCCGCGTCGATCGCCTTCTGGAGCTGGTCTTGAAATCGAGACCGGGCCGACTCGGAGATCATCGGTCCCATATCCACCTCGCCCAAGGCGGGGTCTCCCACCCGGAGCCGGCCCGCGAGGGCTCCGAGTGCCTCGACCCAGGGTTTCACATACCCAACCACGAAGACGCGTTTGACCGCCACACAGGTTTGGCCGCATCCGACGAAAGCCCCCCAGGCAAGGGCCTTCACCGTTGGCTCGAGAGGGGCGTCGGGCAGCACGATCGCAGGATCCATTCCCGAGAGCTCGGCCAGGGAAGGGATCGCTCGCGTACCCAGGCTCCCAAGGACCTGTTCACCTCCTGTAACTCCACCTGTGTACATTCCTTTGTCAATTCTCGCCGCCATCAAGGCCTTTCCAACCTCGACCCCACCCTGGACCTGCACGACCAAGTTTTCAGGAAGTCCTGCTTCAACCAGGCTGCGCTGAAGTCGAGCACCCATCAACGGGGCGAGTTCGGACGGTTTCCAGACGACCGCGTTGCCGGCGGCAAGTGCCTGGGCGATGGCGGGGGCATTCAGAAAGATCGGATAATTCCAGGTTCCGAGGATGCCGATCACGCCACGAGGTCGGTGGCGGACGCACGCACCAGGGATCAGTAACAGAGACTGCCAGCCAGCCCCGAGCCGTTCTTCCTTGAGAGCACGCCAACCGTGCCGGGCGGTCCAGCGCATCGCGTCGAGACTGGTGATCAGCTCAGCCAGCCCCTCCCCTCGAGGCTTGCCAATTTCCTGACGGATCGCCTCGGCCCAGCCTTCCGCATCGCGTGCCAGGTGAGCGATCCATCGCTTCAGGAGTCGCCTGCGCGACGGCCACGAGGTTTCGGCCCAATGGGCCTGCGCGGATCGAGCTTGCTCGACCCGTTTGGCGACTTCAGCAAGTGGAGTCACATTGATAGGTGATAAATTTTCGCCCGTTGAGGGGTTTCGGGCCATGAACAAGGCATCGGATGAGTGGTCTGCCATGAATCAAGAAGTCGGCTCGAATGGGATCGGAAGGTGAGAACAGGGGCTGGGAGCCTGGGCCGTTCCGGTTAATTCGGCGTGACCGTCTTGGTCTGTGAGACGGGGCGCGTGCTCAGCGGAGTCGGGCCGTAGCAAGTCCCTCGCCAGGTGACCTGCCCGGTCAGGCACATTCGAATGGCTCGAAGCAGGATCAGATCCATGACCAGGTTGGCGACGGGGAACCAGGCGACGTATCGGCTCTTTGGTACGGACTGGTGATACACCCGAGTCAGTACCGAGTACGAGAGCAAGTGATGGACGAGGCTCATTCCGAGCAAGGTCAGCGCGAAGGTATCGTGATTCCCTTGAATGAGTAACACCAAGGCGGCCAGCAAGGCCAGATGCCCGGTCTGACTGAAGATCAGAGGATCGAGCAGCCGGCCCAGGAGGCGGATTGGGCTGCGTCCGAGCGCATCGTACAGAATCCGGCTCCAACCTCGGACGAGCTGATCCAGCGACGAGTACATCCGGGTCGAGCCGATCCCGCGAGCCACGGCGACCCGGATCGGATACCCTTCTTGTTTCAACCGCTCCGCCAGTCGGATGTCTTCGACGAACTGGTCACGTACCGACCGATGCCCCCCGATCGCTTCATATGCGGACCGTTTGATCAGAATGTATTGCCCATTCGCGAATGCCAACGAGCTCCGATCGTTGTTCACTCGAAAGAGCGGGTAAGACTGCATTAGAACAATCCCCGCCAGGGGCTGGACAACATTCTCCCAGAATGACTCGCAGCGCATCTCTGGCAGCAAGCTTGCCATGACCGCCTTTTGCGTCCGGGCATACTCCATCACAATGGAGAGATTCTCAGGGGCGTGTTGCGTGTCGGAGTCGAGGAACCAGTACCATTCGCCGTTCGCCAATTCCACCGCCTGATGCAAGGCGTTGGTCTTCCCCGTCCAACCGGCGGGGAGACTCTCGATTTCGAGAACGGTGATCCGCGCATCCTTGGCGGCGTAGTCGTGAGCGATCGCCCCCGTCTGGTCAGTGCTCCGATCATCGACCACGATGATTTCCAGGTCAGGATAGTCTTGAGCACAGACCGACGAGAGGCAATCCGCGAGCGTTCGCTCCTCGTCCTTCGCGGGGATGATCGCCGTAACCTTGGGCGCGGATCCTGGGTCGAGTCGAGGTGAGCCGGGTGTGAGGACGTGGAGCTTCTTGAAGATGAAGTAGAGCGCGACATGACGGATTGGCCAGATGGCGATGATCGCGGCGTAAATCCAGAGAAGCCACACTTGGGACGAGGTCATCGAGTCGGCTCACTCGTTTTCGGGTAGGGGGAGCTCGAAGCCACGGAGAAGCTCGGCCCGCGGTAGTGCGAGGAATCCGAGCGCGAGCGAGGCAACCCAGAAGGGACTTACCGCGTCCAACCAGGGCCTGATCCACCAACCGTAGCAGAGTCCAAGCCCGGTCGCGAGTCCTCCCAGGATCGCCGATCCAAGATGGGCTCTGTAGAACCGGTCGGCCCTGGTCTCTGGCGCGTGTAAGCGAGCTCGGCTCGCCCCGAACCGTCGGGTTGCGTAGCTGGCGACGACCACCACGAACAGCGCCCCGAGAAGGGCCTGGCCCAACTCCGCGGGACCGCGCTTCACTGCGTTCTGATCGCGTTGTCGCAAGAGAAATCCACTGAGCGCAATGCCCGCGGCAATCACCATTAACACGTTCAGCACTGCCGACCGGGTCCGTTCGAGACAGCGTTGGGCAGGCGGTTCCAGGTCGGTCATGAGTGACTCGCCCCTCCCATGCCCGCTTTCGAGGCCTTGTGCTGCCGCAGAGCGAGGATCAGTTCCACCTGCCCAATGGGTTGCCCCGTGATACGGGCGATCTCATCGGCGGAGACCCCGGAATCCGCGAGGTTCCAGATCGGTGCATGGCGTTCGCCCAGGTCTTCTCGAGCGGAGGGGACGGCGTTGGCCACCGGGCTGGCCGCCAGGCTCGGCACGGTGATCAAAGTGGGCCCGCGCCGAGGCCGTCCCGATTCAGCGGCATCGGCCCGGCGCGTGACGCGCACCGAACTCCTAGCTCTTGGCCAGGCTTGAGGAGCCTCCGAGGCCGGAGGGGCTTCAAGCTTCCGCAACCTCTCCTGGACGGACGCGAGCTCGGTATGGAGGTTTTCGAGCGTCTGGTTCAATACCGCGAACTCCTCGGCGGACCGTCGAGCCTTCCGGAGAATTCGCGCGAGGATGACCAGACCGAGACCTTGCCCCATGGCGAGGACGAGCAGCCCATACGCTAAGGACTGCATTGAGAAGGTCATAACGCGATCCCTCCATGGAACACGATGCAAACGCGTGTAAAACGCTGCGTTAACCAGTACGGACGTCACGTCAGTCGAAAGGTAGCTCTAAGGCTCTTGCCACTTCGGCGATTAAATAAGAGAGCGAAGTCGGTGAACTTAGGCCGCGATCGACTATGGATTGGATTGGGCTTGCCCCGTATTCAACCTCATCGAGTCCGGTTGGGGCCTCGACCTCGCCTGATAAGCGGCGTGGGCGGCCTCGTACACCGATCGCAGGGGAACCCCTTGCTCCCTGGCGACCCGAGCACAGTCGTCGTGCTCCGGACTGAAGACCGGCGGTCGCTCATCGCGCCAACCGAGCTTGCCACGGACGGTGCCGTACGCGGTTTCGACCTGCGTGGCCTCGCGCCTCAGTTTATGGCGGCTGACCGGATATCGACGAATTCCCAGCGTGGTCGTTTCTCGAAAGAGGATCTCTTCCAGAGGCTCGATTTTCTCCTCATCACAGAGGACGGTGACCATCACGCCCGGCCGATTCTTCTTCATCTGGATCGGGGTGAGAAAGGTGTCGAGTGCACCGTGCTTCAAGAGAAGCTCGGTCGTGTAACCCACAATCTCGCCGGGAAGATCATCCAGGTTCGTCTCCAGGACCCAGATTCGATCGCTGGCCACGGGAAGGACGATCTCGCCCACCATCAGGCGAAGGATGTTCGCCTGAACCGGTAAGTCTTTCGTTCCCGCCCCTCGGCCGATCGACTCGATGGTCATGGCGGGGATCGGTCCAAACCGGTCAACGACGGTGGTGAGGATGGCCGCTCCCGTTGGAGTCGTCAACTCCATCTCGACGACCGACTCCGCCAGGGGGACTCCTTTGAGCAGTTCGGCCGTGGCCGGTGCCGGAAGTGCCATTCGACCGTGTGAGGCCTTGATCGACCCGAGACCCGGTGGAACGGGGCTCGACTCAATCCGCTCAGCGCCTAGTAAGTCAAGCCCGACCGCCGCCCCCACGATATCCACGATGGAGTCGACCGCCCCCACTTCATGAAAGTGAACCCGTTTGATGTCAAGCCCGTGAACCGTGGCCTCGGCTTCCCCCAGTCGTTGGAAGATTCGGCTCGCTAGGTCCTTCTGGCGGGGTGACAGAGAACTCTTCTCAATGAGGGATTCGATGTGGTGGAGATAGCGATGCGCATGCTCGACAGGGGCATTGACCCGGGCATATGTGGCCCGGAACCCACCTCGTTTGACATTCTCGAAGCTTAACTCGCACGGTAAGCCCAGGCTCGCGACGGCAGACTGAATGGCCTGGGGATCAACGCCCGCATCGACGAGTGCTCCGAGCGTCATGTCGCCGGAGATCCCGCTGAAGCAATCAAAGTAGGCGATGCGCAACGCCAACCCCTTTCCCATTCAGATCGACGCGTTCATTCAAGCTCCGGCTCATTTTATCCATCCCCCTACCTGCCGCAAGGGAGGAAATCAACCGGTCGCGCAGACGATCGTGCTCGGGGTGGGAAGTATGACAAGCCGGTTTTCCCTTGAGGTATGATCTGTCGATCGCCACGCCATGGGCGTTCCGGCCTCGATTTTGCTAAGCTTTCGCTGATCAAGGCCGCGTTGCAGTTGTCACGCCTTCTCGTTTCCAATTCTTGAGCGATGAAGACCCAGGGAGTCTTTCCATGTCTCTCGGCGATTACTACGGCCCCTCGAACGAACAACGAGGGCCGAATCTCAGGTTGGTGGGCGCGATCATCCTCGCTGTGATCAGTATTGGGATCTATTCCTTTCAAACCCAAGTTAATCCGGTTACTGGCGAAAAGCAGCACATCTCGATGTCTCCAAGCGATGAGAAGGCGCTTGGTCTTCAGGCGGCTCCTCAGATGGCGGAACAAATGGGGGGGGCGATCGATCCGAACCGGGATCCCCGCGCTCGGCTGGTGGAGGAGGTAGGGCGTAAGCTCGTCCGGCTCAGCGACGCGCGTAAGAGCGACTACGCGGATAACTATAACTTCTACCTCTTGAATGATCCGAACACCATCAACGCCTTCGCCTTGCCTGGCGGCCAGGTGTTCTTCACGCTTGGGCTGTTCGAGAAGATGGATACCGAGGCACAGCTCGCCGGTGTCCTCGGGCACGAGATCGGCCATGTCGTCGGCAGGCACTCCGCCGCGCAAATGGCCAAGGGGCAGCTTGGTCAGATGCTGACGTTGGCGGTCGGCATAGGAGCCAGCGGCGAGCGGGACAACGGCCGCAACGCCCAACTAGTCGCCGCGATGGTTAACCAAATGACCCAGCTCCGTTTTGGGCGAGCCGATGAGTCGCAGTCCGACGAATTCGGGCTTCGGTACATGGCCCAGGCTGGCTACGACCCATCAGAAATGCTTCAGGTGATGCGCATTCTCAAAGAGGCGAGCGGAGGCCGGAATCCACCGGAATTCCTCGCGACCCATCCACTTCCCGAAACCCGGTTGAACGAGATTCAAGCGAGGCTGGAAAAGGAGTACCCCGACGGAATTCCAAGCAACCTGACCAAGGGCCGGTCGCTCCATGGCGATCTCGGCTCAGGGGCTTCCTCTTCCAAGGGGGTACGCGACTCGCTCGAGGAGATTCGACGCCGACTCGAATCGGGAAGCGCGCGGTAATCGAATCGAGGAACGAGGCCAGGAGTCCTGGATCGCTCCTGGAATCGCGCCTCGTCCGGCGGACCGCCCACCCTCTCCCGCTCCGGGCCATCGCGAATCGGCGCGAAGCTGGCTATGATGGAAGTGGCGGGATCCTTTTCCGAAGCGCCGGTGTCAACCGGTGCCAGGAAAGTTGAATCGACTTCCCCAGTCGGATTAAGCATCGCTCATGGACAACGCGTACGACTCGGTTTTACTGATGGCCTATGGGGCCCCGGAAAAAATGGAGGATGTCCGGCCGTTTCTCGAAAATATCCTTCGAGGGATTCCGGTCCCGAAGGAACGGATTGAGACGGTCGTGCATCATTACGAGCTGATCGGTGGCCGGAGTCCCCTGAACGACCTGACCGCGCGGCAAGCTCAGGGATTGCAACGCTGGCTCGACGACAGGTCGATACCCCTTCCGGTCCATGTTGGGATGAGGTTTGCCAAGCCCTATATCTTCACCGCGATTTCCGACATGGTTCGCGACGGGAAGAAACGAGCGATTGGGATTATCCTCGCCCCCTATCGGAGCGACCCAAGCTTCGAGAAGTATCAGGAAGCCGTTCAAGAGGTCCTGGACACCACGGGCGTGGGAGGTGAATTCCAGGTGGATTTCGTCGAACCCTGGTTCGATCATCCGGGGTTTGCCGAGGCCCAGGCCGACCAGGTTCGAGCTGCGCTCGAACAGTTTGAACCCGCTGAACGGCCCGGAGTTCGCCTCGTTTTTACCGCCCATAGCATTCCCACCGCCACGGCGGAGCGCTGTCCTTACGTGCAACAGATTGAAACCGCCTGCCGTCACGTCGGCGCCCGGCTGGGAGAGATCAACTGGGAGCTCGCCTGGCAAAGCCGAAGCGGCAATCCAAGGACCCCCTGGCTCGAGCCCGACGTGAACGACCGGCTGCGCGAGCTCAAGGGCGAAGGGATCGAACGGGTCGTCCTTTGCCCGATCGGATTTATTTCCGACCATGTCGAGGTCATGTATGATTTAGACCTGGAGGCGGCCCAGACCTGCCGGGACCTCGGGATCCGCATGGCGAGAGCCGGGACGGTGAACGACCACCCCGTATTTATCGATGCCCTGGGAGACCTGGTTCTGGGCAAGATGCAAGCCGGCTCGACAAGCAGCAAGTGACTGGGTCGTGGAGCGACCCACTTCGTTGTGCCTGGGTTGCGTGGTTGGATGAGGAGTGCTTGCGTTGCCTGAGAATGCGCCAGGGCAAAAACGGGTGGTCGTCATTGGCGGGGGGCTGTCGGGCCTCACGGTCGCTCATCGCCTCGTCGATCGCGCGAAGGCCATGCGCAAGTCGATCGACGTAGTGCTCCTCGAAGCCAAGGACCGGATCGGTGGGGCAATCTGGACCAATCGGGGGGAGGGGTTCATTCTTGAGGGGGGGGCCGACTCCTTTATCACGAACAAACCCTGGGGCCTCGAACTTTGTCGGGAACTTGAGCTTGAAAGCCAGTTGATCGAGCCAGACCCGGTCCATCGGCGGTCGTTCGTTGTACGACAGGGTAAGCTGATCCCCATACCCGAGGGGTTCGTGCTCATGGCGCCGAACCGGATCGGCCCCATTCTCACCACGCCAATCCTCTCCTGGCGGGGTAAGGCCCGGATGCTGCTCGACCTCGTCCTCCCTCGAAAAGACCGTGCCGAGTTGGAGGATGAAAGCCTTGCCGCATTCGTCAAACGCCGCCTCGGTCGAGAGGCCCTCGACCGCCTGGTCCAACCCCTGGTAGGGGGAATCTACACGGCAGACCCTCAAGAGCTGAGTTTGCGGGCGACTCTGCCTCAGTTCTTGAAAATGGAAGAGGAGCACCGGAGCCTGATCCTCGCCGCGCTTCGGCAGGCACGTCACTCCCGTTCGAGCGATCGAAATGTCTCGGGGGCCAGATACGGCCTTTTCGTCAGTTTTAACCAGGGGATGGATACACTCCCCAGAAGCTTGGCGGCCCGGCTTCCGGATGGAACCGTCCGAACCTCCACCAGCGTAAGGCGAGTCCACCAGGCCGACCCGATCTCGCCCTGGAAGGTTGAGTTGCTCAACGGCCCGACGATTGAGGCAAACGCTCTGGTGCTCGCGACCGAGGCCCATGCTTCGGCGCGATTAATCGATGGTTTCGATCCCGACCTCGCACTCCAGCTTCGCGCGATCCCCTACGCCTCATCCGTTGTCGTCAACGTCGCTTATCGACGCGACCAGGTGGCCCACCCGCTCGATGGGTTCGGGGCGGTGATCCCCGCCATCGAGGGCCGATCGATACTCGCCATCTCGTTTCTCAGCGTGAAGTTTCCGAACCGAGCGCCTAATGGAACCGTGCTGCTGCGTATCTTCGTGGGAGGAGCCACCCAGCCCGACCTCTACGAATACGACGACGCACGCATCGCCCAGATTGTCCGGCAAGAACTGGGGGAATTGCTCGGGACATTCGGTGACCCGCTTTTCATGCAGATCGGTCGCCATCCCCGCGCGATGCCGCAGTACACGATCGGGCATATCGAGAGGGTTGCCTCCATTCGCGAGCGTCTCTCCCGCCACCCGCGCCTGATCTTGACGGGGAATGCCTTCGATGGGGTCGGCGTTCCCGATTGCATCCGAGGCGGCCGCGACGCCGCCGATGCCGTGCTGGCGGCCTTGGGGGATCCCGCAGCGATCGCCGCCGCT